>VMHT01199621.1_pt1 | contig 12821 bp, 16 predicted proteins | sample 4693611 | NCBI WGS metagenome assembly VMHT01 (sample SAMN12280063, study PRJNA550983) | marine metagenome | isolation source: seawater sampled from same location over 5 years 0.02-0.2 micron viral filtrate | place: USA: collected off the coast of southern California halfway between the port... ... | reverse complement strand
ATGCAGATCGCTTGCCGCAATGAAGAGGTCGCAGAAAATGTCGGTAATATCGCTCGACGAATGGCGAAAGAAGCAGGAGTTGCTCTCGGACTTAAAATCCCCATCGCCGCAGAACATACCTTGGGAAAAAATTGGTCTCATACACACTGAAGTTGATGAGCACTTAAGCAATCTAGTAGCCCTTTACATCGTTTTAGATCGCGCATGGCGTAACCCATTCACAGTGAAGTCTGACTTTGCTCGGAAGGGTGCAATGCACGTCGCTATCGCAGCGAGTGAGGGCTTCATAACAACTAAAGTCGATACGGACGTCTGGGGATCACGATGGTGCATCACAGACATCGGTATGGAGACGAAAGGAGAGGTCGATGAAGTACTTAAAGAAATCCTACCCCCACACAACCCTTCTGATTGACGGAGATCTCTATCTCTATCGAGTACTGAGTGCGTGTGAAACTGAGACAGACTGGGGTGACGACATCTGGAGCCTGTCAACAGATCTAAAAGAGGCTAAGAAAGCCTTCAAGGAAATGATGGAGTTCTTCAAACTCAAGTTACGAGCCGAAGAGATCGTCATAACTTTTTCCGGTCACAACAACTTTCGGAAGTCGGTGGAACCCACCTACAAAGCGAGTCGAAAGAAGACCAGAAAGCCGATCGGTTATCGAGAGATGATCGATTGGGTCAAAGAGAACTATCAAGTAATCCAAATCGATAACCTCGAGGCGGATGATGTGATGGGGATCATGGGGTCGGTTGAGGGGACGAAATCCATAGTGGTGTCCGACGACAAGGACATGAAGTCCGTGCCGTGTCGCCTTTACCGACCACAGACCGACGAGCGTCATGATATCTCGCTACAAGATGCAGACAGGCAGTTCTTCACACAGACGCTGACTGGAGATGTGACAGACGGTTACGCAGGTTGTCCAAAGATAGGACCAAAGACTGCAGAAAAAGTGCTCGGTATGTCTCCGAACTGGCGACTAGTCGTCAACGCTTATCAAAAAGAGAAACTCGATTTTAACTATGCGCTCACTCAGGCGCGTCTCGCTCGGATCCTTCGTTCCACAGATTGGGATGATGAGAAGGGTGAAGTAAAACTATGGGAGCCTACAGCATGACTAAAATGGAACAATACATCCTCGACAACTGGAAAGAATACGAACGCACCTGCAAGGCAGAATGTAAGAAAGTTGCCCAACGCACAGGACACAAACGCAACTCATGGACACACGAGAGGAATGTTTACTATGGCGTGGAAACTCAGGCCGACAAAGAGCGGAAGTATGGTGTCAAATCTCCTTCTCAACAGAAGATCGAAGACAGATGCTTGCGAATTGTCGAACTCCATAAGCGAGGGATCACTTGGAATAAGATCGCGCAAAACATGGGGACTAGGATTCAAAACGTCGCCAGAGTTCTCAGAGACCGAGGATACGAGCCAAATGTCTGATCCAATAAACTCACCAGATCATTACGCTCAGTTTCCGATTGAGCCGATCATATTTATACAGCGCAACCGTTTCGAGTTCTGGCGTGGCAATGTCATCAAGTACGTCTGTCGGGCAGGACATAAAGACGATGAGATCAAAGATCTACAAAAAGCAAAAAGATACATCGAAATGAGAATAAACGAACTAGAAGGGAAAGAAATCAATGAATAACTATTTACCTACGGATTATCAGGCGTTCATCCACACATCACGTTACGCACGTTGGATCGAGGAAGAAGGTCGTAGGGAAACTTGGGCAGAGACAGTAGACCGCTACATGGAGAATGTGGTGGGAGATAAGGTAAAGCCAGAGATACGCAAAGAGATCGAAGAAGGCATCCTCAACCTCGACATTATGCCATCTATGAGATCACTTATGACTGCAGGGTCAGCATTAGAACGAGACAACACTGCAGGATACAACTGTTCTTACACACCTATCGATCATCCTAGATGCTTCGATGAGGTCCTATACATCTTACTCAATGGAACTGGTGTCGGCTTCAGCGTCGAAGAACAGTTCGTCAACAAACTACAAGGCGTACCAGTGCTACTTTATGAGTCAGGTAACATCATCAGTGTTGCAGACTCTAAAGAAGGTTGGGCGACTGCCTACAGACAACTGATCGAAGAGTTGTACCGAGGTCGAATACCGAAGTTTAATGTGTCTCGGGTCCGACCTGCAGGAGCCAGACTAAAGACATTCGGTGGACGTGCGTCTGGGCCACAGCCACTTGTAGATCTGTTTGATCACACGATCATTACGTTCCAAGGTGCGACTGGAAGAAACCTGACGCCTCTCGAGGTCCACAGTATCATGACCAAGATAGGCGAGGTAGTTGTTGTCGGTGGAGTGCGAAGGTCAGCCATGATCAGCCTCTCAGATCTCGACGACGCTGAGATGCGTGAAGCCAAAAGTGGCGAATGGTGGACAGACAACCCCCACTTTGCCCTAGCTAACAACTCCGTGGCTTACGAAGGCAAACCAAGTCACAAGAAGTTCATCGAAGAATGGGACGCTCTAGTTGCATCAGGATCTGGTGAACGTGGCATCTTTAATCGTCAGGCAGTTCAAGATCGGTGTTTAGCCGATGGTAAGAGAGACCCAGAAGTTCTCTACGGCACCAATCCGTGCAGTGAGATCGTCTTAGCACCGCACCAGTTCTGCAACCTGACTGAGGTCTGCATCCGTCAGACGGATACTATGGACGCGATCTGTCGCAAAGTCAGACTGGCTTCGATCTTAGGAACTATCCAAGCATCCTTCACCTACTTCCCCTACCTCCGTTCAATCTGGAAAGAGACGACAGAGAAAGAAGCACTTCTAGGCGTCAGCATGACAGGTATCATGGACAGCCCACTAACAAACGGAAAGAAACCTGCGCTAGAAGGTAGACTGAAAGTCTTAAGAAAGATTGCAGTAGATACCAATGAGTACTATGCCAAGCGACTGGGTATCAATAAGGCGGCTGCAGTAACTGCCGTCAAACCCTCGGGGACTGTTAGTCAACTCTGCGATACAGCGTCAGGCATCCATGCGAGATACGCTGACTTCTACATACGAACAGTCCGAGGTGACAACAAAGATCCATTGACACAGTTCATGACAGACCAAGGCATCCCGAGTGAGCCGTGCGTCATGAAGCCTGACCAAACAACTGTCTTTAGTTTCCCAATGAAAAGTCCGGTTGGATCTGTGACTAGACACGATATGTCAGCCATCGATCAGTTGAACATGTGGCTAACGTATCAGAGACACTTTACCTGTCATAAGCCTTCAGTGACTATCGATGTCCGAGAAGAGGAGTGGCATGAGGTAGGAGCATTTGTCTATAAGCACTTTGATGAAATGAGTGGCGTATCGTTCTTACCAAGGTTTGAGCACACGTACCAACAGGCACCTTATCAGGATTGCTCAGAGGCGGAGTATGAGGCAGCCAAGCGAAAGATGCCTAGTCGAATAGACTGGTCGAAACTCACAGAATACGAGACCGAAGACACAACCAAAGGCAGTCAGACCATGGCTTGCGTTGGTGGCGTCTGTGAACTTGTAGACATAGAGGCAGCGTAACGAGAGGCCCTTCGGGGCCTTTCCCACGACACACAGGAAATAAACAAATGTTTACAGTAGAGACTGAAGACAACCACACGAAGGTCGTCGCTCTTGATGATAGTGGTAAACACGAAGACATAGAGATTTACATAGAGCACGATGGTCGTGTGTTTATCAGGCAGTGGGCAGAAGATCTAAAAGAGTTCCAAGTGATAATCTTGGCGTTCAATCAGTACATGTCGATAGTCTCGAGTATTGACGCAGAGGACGGAATGTTTACCGTAGAGTTAGACAAAGGAACTAAACGATGATTACTTTTTTTGAACACGATGAAGACAAGCCGACTTTAAAAGTTGTTCAAGGTCTTGTTGGTGGCTATGCGGAACTCATACCACTACCACACAAACCAGAATGGCAGATGGTCGTGAATGAAGACGGCAGAATGAAGCAACTTCCTTACAATGAGGAAGCATCAGAAATCTGTGGAAGACCAATCGTAGGCCATGCAGTTATACTTAAGGGTGATGCGCGATTGACGTAGATGTTGTGGAGGGACAGGCTGTCCAGACTAGCCGATCACACTCTGTCCCCCCTGATACCGAAGTATCCACTGGTACACATAGTTATCCAACTCTACATTTGCAAACAAAAAACACTGATCACCATAGAAGCGACCAGTGCTAAGGTAGAAAGATATTCGATCACCGTACCTTTCTTTGTTACCAGATCTACTTGACCATCTGTTGGGCAGCGATCTGTGTTTTTTTGACTCTGTTTCTGAAGCCGTTCTCGAAGTGCTTCCACGCCTCAATACGCTTGTAGAACTCTAAGCGGTTCTCAGAGAACTTCTTGATGAAATCTGTTTGATCCATGGCGTTGATTGCAGCGACTGTCTTGGGTCCTATCAGGCCATCAACTACTGTACCTGCCGTCTGTTGGGCAATCTTAACACTTCTTCGAGGACCGCTGTGGACACTGAGATCGAAAAGTAAGAGGTCAGCACCGTCCACGAGTTCGTCCGAACGCACCCGATCCCAGTATCTGTCTTTGTAGATTGGTGCCACGTCCTCGATAGTAAGGTTCTTGATCTCTTCTTTAGTGACCTCTCGGCCCACCCAGTTCTCATAGGTTTTCTTGGTGACTCCAAAGTTAGTCGCGCCACCGTTATCTCGAGGGTCATCAACATAGCCCCCTTCTGACTTGAGTATCTGTGCTAGACACTCGATCCAGTTATCTTTCATATTAATACATCCTGTTGCAAAGGTTGGTTGGACAAAGAAAAAGAGGCAGAAGATAGCCAACCTCTTCATCTATTGAAGCCTCTCATCGCTCGAAAACCGAACGAACTTGCGATTGAGGCATACATTCCCCAAGTCACCCAGTCTGGGCATTTCTGTAAATTCTCGAAGCCCTGCGCCATAAATGGCTGCAGCGCAGGTATGAAGTTGGCGGCAAGAATTAAGACGAACACACCAGTCCACAGTTCATCTTTAAAACTGTCTTTAGATGCGTTTATGGCTGCTTGTTCCCAGTTGATCTCACCTGTGGCGAGTTTCATCTTAGTCTCAGCCTCTGCGTGTTTTATCTTTGCTTTGCTGTCGATGAAGGTGGTGGCTAAATTAGCTACACTAGTTAAAATACCAATCATTTGCTTTCCTTACTGTGTGATGAAGAAGTAGATAACGGCTCCGGCTGCACACAGTCCCAATAGGACTACACCTGCAATCGTTGTCGCTTCTATAAACTCTTGTCTTTCTCTCTCAGCCCTACGGCGCTCTTCTTTACGCTTGCGCCTTGCTTCTGCTTGATAGTTCAACCAGTCCTCCTTAAGACCTGCACGACCTTGGTAGATCATGACTTGTATTAGTTGTTCTTCAGTCTCTCTTATTTTCTCAAGCGCAAGGAACTCTTCAAGATCTTGCGCCTGAGTTTGTTTCAACTGAGCCATAAACCCAGATCTCTTCTTGTGTACCCTTTCCTCTAGCGCCGATTTGCTTGCAACAATGGTCCCGATCTGCGAGGCGCAGTCGGCTAAAGATCTTCCGTTTTGGAGAAAACTTTTGACGGTGGTAAAGGCGGCGTTGCAAGCGGCGAGTTCCGCTAACATTTGACTAGTCGATTTCCCTCGTTGCCATCTTGTGAACATCGTCCCTGATGGCTTTTATGTTTTCGTCTATTCGAGCCATTGCAATCGCTTGGGCAAAAACCATGTCTTCTAGTTTGTCCAGTCGGTTGTCTAAGTCACTTAGTCTGTTGGTGTTTCTTTCTATGTCACCATACATCATCGAGACCACCCAAACGATTGCTGCACCTTGAGTGATTAAGCCAATGATTAGAGTGATGGGGACGCTTTTCGATAGGTGCCAACTATCATTATCGGTCATTAGTTACCCTCCAATGCGTCAAGTCGTGCCTCTATTGATGAAAGACGCTGCTCTGTTGCAGCACCAATAAAGCACAACAGTTCTGGGTATCTGATACCTTTTCTGTTTTTCTGTACTGCGCCCTCTGGGGCTTCCATTTCTGGTTTAGATTGAACTTCTATAGAGCCATCTTCGTTTTCAGCTTCCCACCATGCATCTTCGCACCAAAACGCATATTTAGTTGCGTCCAACCCTGCGTCAGACATTGCGGTTGCTACTTCTTGAGCAATTGCGCCAGTATGTATTCTTGCGCCATCACCCTCACTAGCAACTGAACTGTTCCATTTAAAAGTCTTAAAAAGTTTACTGATAGCTGTTGCAGCGGCTATTTCTGCATTTGTAAGGGGTTCAATTTGTTGCTTTTCACGCTCATCAGAAGTTTGAATTGTGCTATTCGTTGCATATATATTTTTCCAACGAGCATTTGAATATCCAAGCGAATCCACATCGTCAGTTGAGTTCCCTGAAGTTGTTCCAGGAGTTATATGAGTTGAGAACCAATCAAATCTAAAACCACTAAAACGAGAAGTTATAAATAAATCACCTTCTCTTTCACCTATTCCCCCCCTACCAGTAGTGCCCTCCTTGAAGTGAATAAATCTTTGACCATCTCCAGCATTACTATGTACGATGAGAACGCCAGAACTACTAGAAGTTGCATCATCCCCAATAGTCACACGTTTTTCAGTACTAGTGTAAAAGTCAATTTCGTCTGAAGTTCCTCCAAACTCTATGTAAGTGTCAGATCTTACATTATCTACAATTTGTTCTGCAACAACTTTTCCTGAGAGGTAGAGGTCTTTCCAACGCTTGGTGCTAGATCCAATGTCGCCACCACCATCAGAGCCGCAAAGAAAATTGCTTGACTCCAACTTCATTTTCTCTACGCCGCCCTGTCTAAACACGATGGCATCTGGATCCGTTGAATGGGAGCCACCGTAGAGTCTAATATTTCCCCCATTACTTATTCCAGTGCCTCCCGAAAGGTAAAGAATGGAATCTGCTGTGTGTTTATAGATTGCTGATACGCCAGTTATAGAGCCACTTAGGTCTAGGTTCCTGAACCTAGATGTTGCATTTCCCAAGTCAATTTGATTGTCAGAATTAGTTCCGGTACCGCAATCAAATGGTAGAATTTCTCTAGGGAAGTCTATAAATTTAAGTCCGGTATCGTCATTACCGATTACCAAATTGTTATCAAAACATCCAAGCGACCCTATTGTTATAGCGCCACTTCTAAAATCTATAATTGACCCATCCGTGTCATTTCTACGGAAATTGGCGGCGAACCCAGAATTAGCTGTAGTTTGTTCTACAGTTGAATATAGCTGTCCGTTTTCTAAGAACATCGCTCCTTCTGAAACAGTGCTTGTTGTGTTTTTACCCACAATCAAGTCACCCTCCACAGTGATATCGGCAGCGGTCAATTTTCCACTAGTGATGTCATTCTGGTCTGATCTTAAAAATTGAGAGGCAGATAAATTACTTAAAAGAGTAGAATTTGAAGCAGTCGTCGCTGTAGCTGCTGCAATTCCAAGAGCATCAATGTCAGCCTTAGTTTGATCTGCGGTAGCACCTGTTTCTATTCCATCGATCTTAGTCTTATCAGTGGATGACATTAGACCATCTGCTGAAGTCGTAGCATTACTGTAGACGGTATCTGTGTCGGTGATGTTGATAGTCTTTGCCGCCCCAGTACCAGAAGCAACTACACCGTTTCCAGTGAAATTAAGTGTCGTTGCAGAGGTTGCTAGGTCAACTCCTTCATCCTGCACAGTAATCTCACCACCACCTGCGGCTACAGTACCATCAGCGGCAATCGTGATGTTATCACCTGCCGTTAAAGACGACACGACATTGGCAGTATCAGTGACGTCGGCTGATGCCTCTATACCATTGAGTTTAGTCTGCAGTGCATCTGTGAAAGCATTTGTATCGGTATTGTTTTCATAGGCTGTCTTTATCTCTGCATCAGTTTGATCAGACGTTGCACCTGTTTCTACTCCGTCTAACTTCGTCTTATCAGATGAAGACATAAGTCCGTCAACAGATTGTGTTGCGCTCCCTGCAACGACGCCACCCTGCCAAGAAGATCCGTTGTAAACCCTTAGCTGATTGTCAGTAGTGTTAAAGAATATATCACCAGTATCTAGGTTAGCCGTCGGATCAGAAGCACCAGTACTATATTGACCAGTAAAAGACGCTAGTGACGATGCAGCATTCGAAGCACTTGTTGAAGCAGAACTCGCATCAGATGCGGCAGATGAGGCTGAGTTACTTGCCGAAGTTGCGGAGGTCGCACTATTGCTAGCCTGAGTAGTTGCTGTTGCAGCATCTGTAGAAGCCGAAGAAGCACTTGCGGCAGCGGCATTTTCAGAAGTCAACGCAGCGGCAGCCGAACTCGTCGCACTAGAAGAACTAGAGGAGGCTGATGAGGCTGATGAGGAACTTGCGTTTTGACTGGCTAATGCGGCTGCAGCCGAAGCCGCACTATTGGTCTCCGCTGTTTCCGCTGCGACTTTAGCCGCTTCAGAGGCTGTCTTTGCAGTTTCACTAGCTGTCTGAGCCGTCTCACTTGCAGTCTGTGCTGCAGATGCAGAGGTAGCAGATGAGGCTGCATTAGTGGCTGCAGTAGTTGCTGTGTTGGCGTTACCAAGGGCAGTCGAGGCACTAGATGAACTATTGAAGGCTGCAGAAGCCGCAGTACTAGAACTACTTACAGCATTTGTTTCGGCTGCTTCTGCAGCGGCTTGAGCGGCTTCAGAAGCCACTTTTGCAGTATTAGACTGCGCTGCACTGTTTGCAGACTGTTGCGCTGATGAAGCACTAGCAGTCGCAGAATTTGCTGCATTGGTTTCTGAATTTGCAGCGGCAACCTTGCTAGATTCTATTGCATTGACGTTTTGGCTTGGACGACCTGCTTGCGAATAAAAACTAGAAGGAGCACTATTTTCTGTTGTTTCTGTGCTTTCTTCTGATGTCGCAAGAGGTGAGTTTCCAGTTACACCAGTGGTCGAGTAAAAAGACGCTGCCATGGTTTTTAATCTCCATAATTTACGGTTGGGCGCATCACCTGATTAATACCTGACTGTTCTGCAGAATTACTTTGCTCTTGTAGTTCAGTAAGAAACTGGCCTGACTTCTGTTCAAAGATAGCGGATCGTTCATCCATAAAGTAATCTGCAGCATATGAGAGTGCAGTGTAGGTGAGGATGTCGGAGGCTATGACTGTCAAAGCGTTGCTGTCAGAGTCTGTGGCAAGCAGTGGAAATTCAGCGTAGTAATCTAAGTAAACAATTCCAGTGGTTGGCTGTGGGTGCAGAAGGATCTGCGCCTGTTGTCGGCACATCTGTCTTGGTATGCCTTGTTCTCCAGTTTTCTGTGCTTGAAGCATCTCGTGGTGAGGTATCCGTGTAAGGGCAACTCCGTCCATATAAACACTTATTATCTCTAGTAGATTGACAGGCAGTGTGATCTGTGAGGTTTGATTAGAAATGGTGTAGGTCTGTTGAGCCTCTTGTGCAGGAGTTCTAAGAACTCTCTGTATTCTGGTTGTTGCCTGATCAATGAAAGTATCGGCAAGAGCATCAGGGCAGTCACTACGATTTAGAAGGGCCAAAAAGTGCGCCCTGATTTGTCCTTTGTTCATTTAGTACCTCTTAGATTTAGTCACTTTCTTCTTTTTCTTTGTGACCTTCTTTTTCTTTGGCGGTCTGCCAACTTTTGATCCGTATGTTCCAATACCTCGGGGCATGGTTACGTCCTCTTCTTTTTAGCAGGTTTCTTTTTCTTAGGAGGCTTCTTTGCCGTCTTAGCGGCTGCTCGAAATGCAGCGTCAGTCGGAGCGCCCTTGTCGCCCTTTTTTCTCATAGGCTTGCCAGACTTTCGGCGTTTGTTGATGTTCTCATATAGGCTCATGTCAGGTCCTTCTCGACTTAGCACCACTGCACTTCCATCGTTTTCTCGATAGGTTCAGAGGTGAGTTTGGATTCTTTGCGGCTTTCGGGTGTTTTTTCTTCTGCGCTAGTGATCGAGCACAGTAAGCGTCACCCTTCTTCGTCCCTGCTCGGACTCGAGGTCCACCGTCTTTTGCTTTCCCCGATTGACCGTAGGAAACACGTTTGCCACTTTTTGTGACTTTGACTTTTGCCTTACCTTGTCTTGGGGTAGCCATTTCAAACCTTCCGATCTGTTGCCATAAACATGTCTAGGTTTTCTTTTTGTAATCTTGCTACGATTTCCTTGCCTGTGGCCTCCCACAGATTAAAGCCTTCTCTCATCCACTTCTCAACAATGACAGTGGGGATCGAGGCAACTCTATGAAACTCGCCCATAGGCTTAGAAGTACTTTCGTTACGAGCATCTTTCAGATCATCTAGGAATTTTTGGGAGATGTTCTGGGTGTGCTTTCTTGTGACGTCACCTGCTTCAAATAAGAAGTCCGTATTTGACTGTGTGAGGTCTGTAATATTCTCTTTTGTAGATTTGAGTAGCATTTGCTGTCCTTAAAATAAAAAAGGACCGCACAAGAACACAGTAAGGAGAGCAAAACCCATGTATCCAGTGCGGCCCAATTAAGAACCTAAGTTCTATTCGGTATTATTAAGTAAGAGCGTTAATCTGTACGCTATCACCGAAGTTCATATGCTTGACGGACATCTCGCCGACGACAAAATGCTTGTCTGAGTCACCGTCCTTAGCAAGAAGTGTTCTTGTAAACGGACGAAGTGTACATGTCTTAAACATCGACGGATCGATCAATAGGGCATGTGTTGCTTCTAGGTGTCTGTTCAAAACCACACGGTATTCACCGTATGGAGAGACGTACAAATCAATGGCATTAACCAATGTTTTGCCTTGAGCAATCTCACGGTTACGTCCAGAACTTGCTGAGAACCCTGCTACGATTTGAGCATCTGCAGGTTTGATCATGAAAGTATCTACGTCTGAGCCGTTGTTGTATGCAGTTTGACCTGCAGACAATAGCATTGCCTCAGTCAGAGCCGCTGAACCACCTGCCTCTACAGTAGAGATCTGGTCGATTACAGAAGCCGATTTACGCGCTGTAGAAGCGTCCCCTGCAACTGCGGCTTGGTCTGCACCCACAAGCATAAATTCTGCATCTCTCTTGATGGCTTTTAGTGCTTTGCCCAACTGATGGGCTGTTTCTTTCGCACGACCATATGTGGCTACAGCGTCACTCGTTGCTGAAACTTGAAATGCTTTCGTGAGGATTTGTGTATTATTCGTCCTCTCTACCGCATTCGCAAGCGTCGCCATTGACGCCGAGGCTCCTTCTACGGCAGCGTTTACTCCTGCCGCATCTAAAGCGTCTTCTAACCATGAGAATGTCCTAGCTGAGATTTTCTCATCTTTGAACATGGTCATCGCAGGTGTATCGAAGGGAGTTATGTCAGTAATACAAATGTTCGTCTAAGGTCGTTAATCTTAGACCGACTTTCGTCAGCTATATGTCGCCATATAGATCAGACCATATCTTCACCCTATTTCTAGGGGCTGTGCGCTTCGGACTACTTAGCCCTACTCCATTTCTGGATGGTCGTTGCACCTTCCTCTTTCGAGGCTTGGCTCAGGATTGTCTCCTAGAGATGTTCCCTGAGTTCACACAGTTTATTTTGACAGATTACTCTGAAAAGACACCATCACTTAATGTCTGCAACACTCTCTTTTTTCCCGACCTGATCATATGTAGTATAAGTCGTCATAATTGTTTCCTTTCAATGACTTACGTCATTAACTTTAAGTTTGGATTGAAGTGGAAAGACTAGGTTTCCCAACGTGCCATTAGAGCATCTGCAATGTCATCCATGCCACCGCCATACTTAGGATTATCTCGAAGTTTTTGCTGTGCCTTTTGAGCATTAGCCTTCTTAATCTGAGTTTTGGTGGGTGGGGATTTCTTAGAACTCAAAACTTTGGTCTTCTTTGTCTTTTTGATCACTTTTGCTTTTGCCTTCTTTGATTGGGCCGTTGCTTTAGATTCATCATAAAGACGCGCCTTGTTAATCAGCATGATCACATTTGGATCTGTGTACTGATCGACTTCGTGTTGAGGTAGACCGTTCTTGACTGCATACGTCCTGATGTCGTTGTACATGTCGTTGCCCCAGTCTGGCATTGTGTCCTCGAGCACACGAATACAATCTTTCGCGGCTGCTTGAACTGCAGACTGACGCTTCGCTTGCATATCATTCAGCAAGGCGTTGCTTTCTTCTTCGAGGAACTTTACATCCTCTTCGGCCTGTTTCGCGTCCTGTCTCAGTTGGGCAAATGTCTCACTGTCCATCTGTGTTTGAGCGATCATCATGTCCATATCGGAATATGGCTTCAATCGTTCTTTGGCGCGATCTAAGAGTTTATGGTATGACGCTGTAGTCCTCGCAAAGTCTTCTTCTGCGATTTTACGTTGGTCGGCTAAGTCTTGAGACTTTCGGGTGAGAGATGCTTCCTGCCCTGCCAGTCGTTTCAGATCCTTTACAGATACCTGTTGAGTCTCACCGTTAACTTTGACTTCGACGATTGTATCGTCCGAGGCGACTTTCACTTCTTCAGTGTCTTCGTCTTCCTCTTCGTCCTCGTCGTCGACTTCTTCGTCTTCGGCTACATCTTCCTCTTCGTCAGGGTCTGCTTCATAATCCTCGACTTCTTCGAGATCGTCTGCTTCCTCAGTTTCAACTTCTTCTACGTCTGTCTCAGCGACGTCTTCAGTTGTTGCCTCCACTTCTTCGTCTTCAGATGGCTTTTCAGCGTCTTCCCAACGATTTAGGATGGCGTCAGCCGCGTCACTGAGATCCAGTGCGCGAGGTTCAGATTCGGTCTTTTGCACGT
>VMHT01138682.1_pt1 | contig 12822 bp, 11 predicted proteins | sample 4693611 | NCBI WGS metagenome assembly VMHT01 (sample SAMN12280063, study PRJNA550983) | marine metagenome | isolation source: seawater sampled from same location over 5 years 0.02-0.2 micron viral filtrate | place: USA: collected off the coast of southern California halfway between the port... ... | reverse complement strand
TTTTTGTTGGTGATAGGGGCGACGCTTGGCTTTCCAAGAAGACTCGATGAAGACGGCACCCACCGTTCCATCGAGCGGAAGGGATGAGAGCATGCTTACGTGCAGTTGATCGTAGGCGAGCCACACCCAAGCATCGGCATCGCTGAGGGACGCGTCCTTGAGTCTGGTTGAAAAATGCCCTTCGCCCGACCCGAGTGAACGAGCGCCCGAAAACTGCAGTGTCTTCGCTTCGCCCATGAGGCTAAACTCTTCGTGGCTGGGATAAAGGGATGCTTTTCTCCGCTCAGTAGTGCACGGTGAGCTTGCGAGGCTCGAGGTCTTCCTCGATGTGTGCGCGCATGGCGGCCACCTCCATGACGGCCCCTCGCATGGTGGTGACGAACGGTATGTTGAGTTCAACAGCAAGGCGGCGCATCATGTTACCATCGCGAACCGCACCGCCCGAAACGGTGGGCACGTTGACGATGAAATTCACCTTTCCTTGGCGCATCAGATCGAGAGCATCAGGGTGCTTCCCTTCAGCGATTCGATACACGGTGGTCACGGTAACGTCGTGTCTCCTCAGGGCGTCAGCGGTTCCACCCGTTGCGTAGAGAGTGAAGCCCAGGTCCACGAGTGCTTCTGCGACCGGCACGAGGTTGGGCTTGTCCTCGTCTCGAACCGTCAGATAGGCGCCGCCTTCGGTGGCCACGGGAACCTCTGTGGCCAAGCGGGCTTTCAGATAGGCCAAATCGGCACGCTCGTCCGAGCCGTAGACTTCGCCCGTTGACTTCATTTCTGGGCCAGGAGCAGGGTCCAAGCCTCTGAGTTTGATGAACGGGAAGACCGGTGCTTTTACGCACACTTGGCCGGATGTTCTCCGCGGAATGTGCTGGTCTTTGAGGGGCTGGCCAATCGTGATGCGAGCAGCGATTCGAGCCAAGGGCAATCCAGAAGCCTTGGCCACAAAGGGTACGGTTCGGGACGAACGTGGATTCACTTCGAGAACATAGAGATCGTCGCCTTGAATCGCAAATTGGATGTTAAAGCAGCCCCGAATCTTGAGACCCAAACCAATGATGCGGGTCTGCTCTGCGATTCGCTCAAGCATCTCGCTGGAAATGTTCTGTGCGGGTATGAAACAGGTTGAATCACCGGAATGGATGCCGGCTTCCTCCAGATGCTCCATGATGGCGCCGACCAGCACCTCCTCACCGTCGGAGGCAGCATCAACGTCGATTTCCGTGGCGTGCCCGAGGTATTCATCCACCAACAGCGGCTTGTCGGGTGCGAGGTAGGCCTCTCGAAGATAACCGTCCAGTTGTTGTTGGTTGGACAGAATTTCCATGCCGCGCCCTCCCAGCACGTAGGAAGGGCGAATGAGGACGGGAAATCCGATCGTCTCGACGGCTTTCCGTAGGTCATCGGCCGAAGTTCCCGTTGCACCGCGAGGCATTCTCAGACCTTCTCGTCGTGCAAAGGCTTCGAACCGTTCTCGATCGCTGGCCTCATCGATGGCGTCGCACGAGGTTCCCATGATGGCCAAATCCAACCCGCTGGAGGCCAAATCCGGAAGACGCGCTTCCAAGGGCAAGGCGAGATTGATGGCGGTTTGTCCGCCGAATTGAAGCAGGATTCCGTGGGCTTGCTCTCGAAGTAAAATCTCGCTTACATACTCGAGCGTGAGCGGGTCAAAATACAAACGATCGGACGTATCAAAGTCGGTGGAAACGGTTTCGGGGTTGTTGTTGATGAGAATCGCGTCCTTGCCGGATTCCCGAATGGCTTTCACGGCGTGAACGCAGCCGTAGTCAAACTCAATGCCTTGGCCGATGCGAATCGGTCCACTACCGATGGCGACCAGCCGCTCCTTGGTTCGCTTTTCCATGTCCGGTAGCCGGTCGATACCGGAAGCCCCGTGGGGTTCGTAGGTCGAATAGTAGTACGGTGTTTTCGCAGCAAACTCAGCCGCACACGAGTCCACCATCCGATACACAGGGTGCAGTTCCAGATGGTGTCGGCGCTGCATGACGGCGCGCTCGTCTTGACCCGCCGCCAGAGATTTGAGACCCTCTGGAGGGAAACCCGCCAGAGCGTCGGCTATGTGAGCGTCGCTGAATCCGTGGCTCTTCCACAATCGCAACTCCTCTTCCGTGAGCTCGGCAGGGGAAACGCCCCGCTGCACAATGCTTCGCTCCATCTGCGCCAATCGTTCAAAACCGTAGAGAAACCAGCGGGTGATTCGAGTTATTTCGTGAACCTTTTCCACGCTCCATTCCCGACGAAAAGCCTCCAACAACGCGCCCATACGGCGGTCGGTTGCGATGGCCAACCAATCGACCAAAACGGCGTCTGGAAGGGCCTCGTGCGCCCGTTCAGACATGCCCTCGCCTTCTGATTCATCGGCCCGAGTCAGCGGACGAGGATGCGCACACCCTTGCTCAAGGGAAGCCCATGCTTTCAGAAAGGCTTCCTCGAAATTTCGTCCGATGGCCATGACCTCGCCGGTTGATTTCATCGATGTACCCAGGGTGCGATCGGCTGTTCTGAACTTGTCAAAGGGCCACCGCGGAATCTTGACCACGCAGTAGTCCAAGGTGGGCTCAAACGCTGCTGTCGTGCCTTCGCCGGTGATGGGGTTGGGCAGTTCGTCAAGGGTGTAGCCCACGGCGATTTTTGCGGCCATGCGAGCGATGGGGTAGCCCGTCGCCTTTGAGGCGAGGGCGCTGGAGCGAGACACACGAGGGTTCACTTCGATGACCCGTATCTCACCGGTGAACTGGTTGAATGCAAACTGAACGTTGCAACCGCCTTTGATGTTCAACGCACGAATCAACGCAAGGGCTTGGTTGCGAAGACGCTGATGGTCGGCATCGCTGAAGGATTGGAGGGGAGCGACGACGGTTGATTCGCCCGTGTGGACACCCATCGGGTCGATGTTTTCCATCGTGCAAACAATGGTGGCGTTGTCGGCTTCATCTCGCATCACCTCGTATTCAAGCTCCTGCCAACCAAGGATGGATTCTTCGATGAGCACTTGAGAAATCCGCGAGTTGCGAAGACCCAACTGCGAGATTTCAACCAGTTCTCCCATGTCGCGGGCCGTCCCGCCACCAAGGCCTCCAAGAGTGAACGCAGGTCGAATCAGGATGGGCCAGCTGCCGATCAGCTCTGCGGCGGCAATCACCTCATCGATTGAATTGCAGGCCACGGCTTGACTGATGGGCAAATTGATGGATTCGCACACCTGATTGAACAGTTCTCGGTCCTCCGCCTTGTCGATGGCGTCCAGGTCCGAACCAATGAGTTCAACCTCGAGCCGTTTCAGCGTCCCGTTGTGCGAGAGTTCGCTTGCGATGTTGAGGGCGGTTTGCCCGCCCATACCTGCAAGCAATGCACACGGCCGCTCCTTTTCGAGGATTTTTGCAATGGTTTCGGGCAGCAACGGCTCGATGTAGACGACGTCCGCCATTTCAGGATCGTTCTGGATGGTGGCGGGGTTCGAATTGACGAGGATGACCTTGTAGCCGTCTTCGCGGAGCGCTCTGACCGCTTGGGAACCCGAAAAATCGAATTCTGCGGCTTGACCGATCTTGATCGGTCCGCTGCCGAGAACCATGATGCTCTCAAGGTCGTCACGACGAGGCATCAGTTCTCGCCTCCCAAATGGGCGTCAACCATGGCTCGGAATCGAAGGAAAAGCGGGGCTGCATCGTGGGGGCCAGGACACGCCTCAGGGTGGAATTGAACGGTGAAGCACGGTTTACCGATGACGTCCAACCCCTCCACGGTCCCGTCGTTGGCGTTCACGTAGCGAACCTCCACCTCCGAGCCGTGCTGGTTGGACATGGGAGGTGACGCAGCCCCTGTTGGGTGTGCTGCCAACATACCGTCGCTGGGATGAGCGACGGCAAAGCCGTGGTTCTGACTGGTGATGGCCACCGTTTTGTGTTGCAGGTCCACCACGGGTTGATTCGCTCCGCGGTGGCCGTAGCGCATCTTGTAGGTTTGCAACCCTGAAGCCAGCCCCAACAGCTGATGGCCGAGGCAGATGCCCATCACGGGAAGCCCGTCCTGCACGGCGCGAGCGAGCGTGTTTCGGGCGGAGGTGGCTTTACCGGGGTGCGCAGGGTCGCCAGGACCGTTGCTGCAGAACAATGCGTCGATGGCGTGGTCCTTTCGCAGACGTCCATAATCCATGTCCGGTGGGCACCAAACCACATCAAAAACCATGCAAAGATGACGCAGGATGTTGTACTTCACGCCGCAATCAAGCACGCCCAGCCGTGGTTTACGAGCCCCGAGTTCGTCCAGCGATCCCGGATTCAACTCGATCGGTTCGTCGATGGAAACTTCGTCCACCAAATCCTCAAGTTCGGGGGATGTGAGGCGTTCGAGTTGCTTTTTCATATCGCTTTCTCGCTCAACAGGTCCAAAGACGCACAGCACCGTTCCGAGCTCGCGAACGCGCTTGGTGATGGCTCGCGTGTCGATCTTGTGAATGCCTGGGACGCCGTGAAGTCGGAGGAACTCGTCCACCGTACCGGCTGAATGTCGGTGATCGGGTTGATGCATCGCATGGCGAACGACGACCCCTTTGGGCCACACGTTGGCGGATTCAGAAGCGCCGATGTGGACGCCGTAATTCCCAATGAGTGGATAGGTGAAGGTCAGGACTTGCCCTGCAAACGACGGGTCGGTGAGCGACTCTTGATACCCCATCATACCGGTGGTGAAGACAAGTTCGCCCGAACCGATGGCTTGAGCCCCAAACAATTCCCCTGGGTAGCGACCACCGTCAGCGGTCAAGAGCACCCCTGCTCCCGAAGCAGGGGGTGGTAAAGCCGCTTTGTCGGCCAGTCCGTCCGCTGCGTCTGGGATGCTCAAGGGTGACGGATTGTAGAGGCGATGCGTGGCCGGGAGAGAGCGCGTGTTCGCGATGCCACCCCCCAACATTGAATATTGTCGGAAAAGACCCCCCATAATGCTTGGGTGCGTCTTTCCTTGGAACGGGGGAGAGGTAAAACCGTACGCTTTTGTGGAAAAAACTTCACAGTCCCACGAGTCGGTTATTGGTCACTTTCCATTTCTCGGTCCTTGTCAACCACCGACTTTCCACGTGCGGATGGTTCGATGACCAGTCGCGCATTGGGGAAGTGACGCTCCGTACCGCCTTGGCCGAACCAGCCCTCCATGAACAGGGCGAGGGCTGCGACCTCCGAATGCGGTTGATTGCCCACTGCGACGTTGTATTGAGCGTGTTGGAAGACGTCACCGGGCACCTTTGCGCCCCCAACCACCACCACAACGGGTCGGTCCCGGCGAATCCGCGGGAGGACCTCACGATACGGCTCACCGTACATGGTGAGATGGATGGCAACACCCGGTTCCCCGTCCCCTGCATCGTTTTGCGTGAAACGCTTGAGCCAACCCATGGCTCCCGAAACGTGCTCGCAACGCATCTCCCCACCAAAGCGTTCGTTCACCGACGCCACGTTTTCAAAGAGTTCAGGGTCTTCGTCCCCCGCCAGCAGAAAGTTTGTGGCGCCGAGGGCTCGTGAAACCAAGGCCAGGTGCGTGGTGATGCGCGGGTCTCGACCTCTTCGATAACCGAGCCTCAACACGTTGAACGGTGCGTTGCTCATGGGTTGGCCACCGACCTCGTCTTCAAGAGGATAGCGTTCAATCGTCAACCTCGCTCACCATCGGACGATGTTGGGGTTCATTGCGAGAAGAAAAATCGTACTCATTGGAGTCCAAGAAACGAATCAACCACTTGAGCAGAAGAGCGTTGACGATGAGGTTTGAGCCGTACGTCGTACCCCCCCAGAGAAGGCCCAAACGGGCCGACCGCCAAAGACCGGTCTGAACGTCGAGGTCAAAACTGCTCACAAACAACGCACCGACAAAGGGTTCGGCCACGTAGAGTCCTGCCAAGATCAGCATGCCCCCTGCGGCTGTCGAGGGTAGGATTTTGCCCATGTCTCGGCTGAACTCCGTCAGCAGTGCAGAAAACAAGGAAAGAACCATCACCGCAAGTGCAGCTTCCTCAAAGTTCAGAGAAAAGAACACGGAAACGCCGTTGTCCAACGCGTCGTTGTTGCCCCCGATGAACAACCACCACACCACCACCATGAGCGTGATGAGCATCCCCCCGTTCTTGGAGTCCTTTGCAGCCATGTCGTAGACATGTTGCTGATTGCGTGGTTTTAATCGCTTGAGGATTCGCTCAGCAAATTCCCAGTCTTGAGGAAGCTCGCCCTCTGCTTCAGTCGACGGGGTCTCCGTGGAGAGGTCACCAACAATGGATGCACCTGCCTCGGACATGGACACCCCTTCTTCGTAACAACTTATCAAACCTGCCGAACTCGGGTGCTTCATGGCCTCGGACTTTCACCCGTCCACGGACCGCCGAAGCCGCATGATTGAGCAACTTCGGTACGCATCTCGCCCCAGAATCATGGGTATTCTCAACACAACCGACGATTCGTTCTACGCAGGCAGCAGAACGATGGATGAGGAAGCCACCCAGCGCGGTGCTGCGATGGTTGATGCGGGTGCGAGTTGGGTGGACATCGGTGGAGAATCCACGCGCCCCGGTGCAGCCCCGGTCAGCGTTGAAACCGAGTTGAGGCGAGTGTTGCCCGTGATTCAAGGTCTGCGTGATGCGCGCCCGGATGCCCTCATCTCCATCGACACACGACACGCCACAGTGGCCGAGGCGGCCCTTGAGGCGGGTGCGGACATGGTGAACGATGTGTCGGGGTTACGCGACCCTGCGATGATGGAACTCGTGCTGCGTACGGGCTGCGCTGTGTGCATCATGCACATGCAGGGCGAGCCCAAAACGATGCAGGTGGAACCGCATTACTCCGACGTGGTGGCCGAGGTGGCGGACGTTCTCTCCACCACCAAGCAAAGGCTCATCGATCAAGGCCACCCCTCTGAACTCATCGTCATCGACCCGGGGATCGGGTTTGGCAAGACCCACGAGCACAACCTCGCATTGCTTGGCGCTGGACGTCGTCTTCTGCTGAGCGATGGACCCGTGCTCTGGGGCGTTTCCAGAAAGAGCGTGGTGGGCCACCTCACCGGTCATGCTGACCCCGCAGATCGGCTCCCTGGAACCCTAGGCTTGGCGGCCGTTGCACACAGAATGAACATCGACCTTCTTCGAGTTCACGACGTGCAAGCGCACGTTGACCTGTTCAACGCCATGAGCGTTTCATCAACTCAACCCCAAGACGTTGAGTAAAATGAACGGCGTGGCCCACGCACCAACCATCGACCCCACGTTGGTCAACGCCGTCACAAAGAGCACCTTTCCTGCTGGGTTGGACCACATCGTGGAGATCTCCTCAAGTTTCAGGAAACTTTGCAGGTCCTCGGCGGTTGGCTCAGCCAGTCGAAGCTGAACGTAACCTGCAAACCAGCCCGCAGCCAACGCAGGGTTCAGGGACGTAATGGGTGAGGCCAAGGCAGCGGTCAGAACTGCGAGTGGATGACCTCTGGCGAGAAGACAAGCCAACGCAGCAAAAACAGCGTTTGACGCCGTCCAAACCGTGAAAAACGTGACCCAATCAATGTCGCGACCGGTTGAGAAAACCGCAGCCAACACGCCGATCATCAACAAAGGAAACGCCCAAGGGAGGGTGCGTCGGACCAGAGAAGGGGACGGGAGTTGGTCAAGATGCTCGTGTTCTATAGATTTCATATCGCCAGAAAGCTTCGATGAAACACCGTTGAGATGACCCGCGCCCAGAACAGCCAAAACCCGCCGTTCCTCGCCGAGGCCTGAGATTTTGGAGGCGATGTACGTGTCTCGCTCGTCAATGAGAACTTCGCCTGCACCCGGTGAGAAACCTTTGAGCTCCTCCATCATGGACGACAGAAGATCGCTGTCCTGCAGGAGGTCGTTAACGTCAAGGTCCTCCTCGTCCTCATCGTCCAACAAAGAGGTCAGAAGGCGCCATTTTTCGCGGAACTTCATTCGCTTCCACGCTCGTCGGAGGGTGGTTTGTATGTCCCGGTCAACCAGGGCAACCTCGCAACCCACTTCCTTTGCTGCTTCGACCGCTGCCAGAAGCTCTGCACCGGGTTGTTGACCTTCGTTGATGCCCAATTTCCGCTGTTCTGCGGACAGCATGGACTGCATCAGAACCATCGGAGCTTTGCCTTCTTTGATGACCTTTAGAAGGCCTTCTTTGTCCAAACGACGGTCGCTGATGAGGGCTTCATATCGACTTTTGCAGAGTTCAACAGCTACGATATCGGGCTGATATTCTGCGATTTGTTGGCGAACGGCTTCCACCGAAGAGGTGGCGATGTGAGCGGTCCCGAGCAAACGGAGGTTTTCACGAACATCAACCACAGGGGCATCGGACATTACGACACCTCACGTCGGGTTCAATCACGCCTGAGCGTGCTCAGAAGGAAATCTGGACGTTCTCTCGAGCAACGCCTTCAACCGACCACAGTTCACGGCGGACGCAGCCCTTGACACCTGCAACGATGTTGGAGGGAATCATCTGAATGGCTTTGTTGAAATTGGTTGAGGCAGCGTTGTAGAACTCTCTGCGATCGGCGATTTGGTTCTCAAGCGAAACGAGTTGGTTCTGAAGGTTGAGGAAGTTCGTGTTCGCTTTGAGGTCGGGGTATTGCTCGGCAACCATGTTGATCCGGGGCAGCATACCGGCGAGCATGCCCTCAGCAGCTGCAACACCGGCGACATCGCCGGAGGCAAGGCACCCAGCAGCGGTTTGACGTGCCTTGGCGAACTGATCAAAAATGCCTGCTTCATGCTCAGCGTAGCCTTTGACGATGCTGACCATGTTTGGAATCATGTCGTAGCGCTGGTTGAGCAACACGTCGATGTTGTTCCAGGCGTTCTGAGCGTTTTCGTCAAGATTGATGAGACGGTTCCATGTTGAGAAGAACCAAACGACGAGAATCAGAAGAAGGACTGCTGCGACGGCGATGATAACAATCGTGGATGTTTCCATGGCTGTGCCATCGTTCTGCCCCTAATGAAACCTTCTCAAATCGTTTCATTCCCATGAGGCAACATCATGAACGGGCAAGGGCACCACACAATCAATTCGGGTCCGGTGGAGCGGTTGAAACATGCTTGAAGCGATTGCAATGCTGAGCGGGGTGTTCCTCGTTGCTTTCTTGTTTGCACCGATTGGCATGGGTGGCGGCATGCTCTTCGTTCCGCTGCTTCACTACCTTGCGGGCTGGCCCATCGATGGAACCCTGCTCGCTGTATCGTTGTCGCTGACCTGGGCCGTGAGCATCGGCAGCGGTCTTCGACACCGCAAGGAAGGCTACCACCACCCCGAAGCGACCGCATCGGTGCTCTACGGGGCCGTTCTTGGGGCACTGCTTGGGGTTGGCATCGTCAACGCATTGGGCGACGGGCTCGACACGGCGTTCAAACTTCTTTCGATTGTTATGTTGGTCTGGGCCTTGGTCCGAACATGGAACAAGCAACGCCATTCGAGCAGTGAAGAACGCACCGATGAGAACATGCAGCAAGCGATTCGGCACGTTTCGCTTCGCATCGGCGGAGGCGTTGGAGGCGCTCTTTCTTCGGTGTTGGGAATCGGAGCAGGGGTCATCTACGTCCCTGTGCTGCAACAACAGGCAGGACTCGGTCCACGAATGGCCGTCGGTTCCAGCCTGTCCATCATGATGGTTGTGGTGCCGGTGGCGATCCTCGCTCTGCTGACCACGGACCCTCGTGGTTTGTTCGGTGGACTTGTTGAGGTCCCGTGGTGGGTTGTGTTCCTACCGGTCTTGGCCTATGCAGGTGCCACAACGGGAGCAACGTTTGGTATTGAGAACATCAGCAAGGAGAACATCATGAACATCTTCATGCTGATGGTTGCCGTTGTGCTGATTCGCTATGCAGTTGACGTGGCATCCATCATGATGTGATGGATTCAATGACCATAGCGATGCCTTGGCCACCACCGATGCACGCCGTGGCGACACCGTATCGGCCTCCGCATCGGTGGAGCTCATGCGCAAGCGTCAGCACCAACCGTGTGCCGGTGGCTGCCAACGGATGGCCCAGGCCAACAGCTCCCCCGTTCACGTTGACCTTCTCAACATCGAGTTCGAGATCCTTGATGCAGGCGACGGCTTGGCCGGCGAACGCTTCGTTGATCTCCCAGCGGTCAATGTCGTCAACCGTCAAGCCCGCTCTTTCCAGAGCCTGACGAGAGGACGGCACGGGTCCGTAGGCCATGATGGCGGGCTCGAGGCCCACGATGCCCCAAGCAACGATGCGAGCCAGTGGTGCATCGCCGTCGGCTTCGGCCTGGCTGGCCGACTTGATGACAACGGCTGCAGCACCGTCAACAACACCCGAGGCGTTGCCGGCGGTAACAAAGGACTCAGGGCCGAACGCGGTGGGAAGGCCGGCGAGGGATTCCTGCGTCGTTCCTCGGACCACGTGGTCCTCGTCTTTGTGGGTCAACACCGTTTCACCGCGCCGAGACTTGATGGACACCGGGACAATTTCCTGCTCAAACACATCGTTCTCAATGGAGGCCGTGGTGCGGACGTGGGAGAGGGCTGCAAAGGCATCGATTTCCTCCCTCGTAATCCCTTTACGGCGGCACAACTCGTCCGAGGTTTGAGCCATGAACAAGCCACAGGTCATGTCTTGAAGGTTGGTCATCATGTAATCCTCCACTTTTGGCGAGCGACCCAGTCGCCAACCGTCTCGAGCGCCACGAAGGATGTGAGGCGCTTGGGAAAGGTTCTCCATGCCACCTGACACCACAGTTTTGGCTTCGCCGAGCATGATCATCTGAGCCCCTGAAACGATGGATTGGATGCCTGAACCACAAATCCGAGAGAGGGTCAGCATGGGAACTTCCTGAGGAACGCCGGCGTTAAGACCAGCATGGCGAGCGCCGTAGATGGATTGTGAACAGGTTTGGAGAGCGTAGCCCATGACCACGTGGTCCACGGCGTCGGCAGAAGTCCCGGTCTTCTCAAGTGCCCCTCGGATGGCTGCAGCCCCCAGTTCTTGGGCGGTCGCGGTTTTCAACGCCCCACCGGCTTTGCCGTCGCCTCGCTTACCGCCAACCCATTCGCAAAACGGTGTGCGAGCACCGCCGACAATGACCACGTCTTCACTCATGATTGCCCGATTCCAACGAGGGGTATGAACATCACCCCTGAGCGGGTTCGTTCAAATGAACGCTAACCAAACAATTTGCTGTCGTCCAACCCGTTGTTGGACACCATCAGGGGTATGGCGACCATCAAGCCGCACATCGCATTGCAGAACACGACGAGGACCATGGTGACGCCTTGCACGACGGCGTCGTCAACCTGTTGCAGGTCATCGTATTGCGCTTGAGTGATTCGCTCCTCTTCCAACAACTGGTCGTAATCAACGATGATGCTGAGTTGCGCTGCACTCACCACAGCGCCCATCACGAGAACAACAAGAAGAAGGATAACGCCTCTACGCTGGTAATTTACCAGCATCACGCCGCCAGCAACGATGGCCACACCCAGGAGGATGTTCACGGCGTCGAGGGCGATGAGGGCGGCGTTACCGTACGAGAGCGAGCCGAGCATGTTGAGCCCGTTGCTCAAAACACCAAACAAAACACCCCAAATGATGACGAAGATGCCGATCACTTTTGCAGCCCCCGATGGAGGTTGAAGGTACACGAGTTGGCCGCTTGGCATTTGGGTCGTCCCCGTCAGCACGGGACCTTGATTCATGGGTGCAAATCCGTCGGTGATCGAGATGGTTTGAGGCGGGGAAATCACAGCTTCCTCATGTTTTGGTTGCTGTTCATCGGGAACACTGCCCTCTGGCGCATCGGCTTCCATGATGGTTGCTTCCGCTGATGCCTCTTGATAGTTTCTCGTTTTTGCAGGAAGGGTCGTGTTCTTGAAGCAGGAACGCTTGGTTTGAATCGAGGGGGAAGCAAATGAACATCTTGGTCGTGTACAAGAAAAACTTCGAGGAAGTGCACGATGAAGGTCTGATGTCCCTCAAAGCAATTCTCCAGCGGGTTGCGGCCAAGGAACACCACGTCGATTACAAACCGCGGGAGCACGTACGCAGAGCGGATTTCATCGCTCGGGATTTGGTGATCGTGTTTGGCGGCGACGGAACCCTGACCTCTCTTTCGCACAACATCGATCCGGCCACGCCCGTGATGGGGGTGAATTCTCATCCACGAACCAGCGACCCTCACGGGAGTTACGGATTCTACATGGATTCCTCCATCGACACCTTCGAGGACGATGTCAACACCGTGTTCGCAGGAGAGGCCATCGTCAACGAGCTACCGCGACTTCAAGCACTCATCGAAACCACCTCGGGCAACCGATTCACCACCGACCCTGCCATGAACGACCTGCTCATCGCCAACACGCACCAGTACGCCCCCAGCAAGTACCACCTTCGCCGAGGTGAGAACCAGGCCAGTCAGCAGAGCAGCGGGTTGTTGTTTTCCACATGGTTTGGCCAAGGCGCCTGGCTGCGCAACGCCATGAGCCACGATGAATTTGGAGCCTTGATGCACCGAACAACGAGCGTGCGAACCGACCAGCATTATTTCGTTCTCGCCCGGGACTTGTCGCCAGAGCAGCGAGCCGAGGCGCCCTGGGCGTGGAAGGATTGGACCGATGCGGAGACGACCATCACATCGGACATGCACCGGGGCTACGTGGTGCCCGATGGATGGGACGAGGTGCACTTCAATCGAGGTGCCACCATCACGGTCAGCGCTGATGCGCCAAAATTGAAGCTCCTCACGTTCAGAACCACCATCGAGGAAAAACTCAGCGCAGCTTTCCAGTGAG
>VMHT01111559.1_pt1 | contig 12822 bp, 7 predicted proteins | sample 4693611 | NCBI WGS metagenome assembly VMHT01 (sample SAMN12280063, study PRJNA550983) | marine metagenome | isolation source: seawater sampled from same location over 5 years 0.02-0.2 micron viral filtrate | place: USA: collected off the coast of southern California halfway between the port... ... | reverse complement strand
GCGACTTAATATTAAATACAAATGCTGGTACAAACTCTGGAAGTATAACTATAGCTGATGCTGCTAATGGTGCAATAACTATTGCTCCTAACGGTACTGGCAATGTAACGATAGGCAACCTTACATTAGATGCAGATGCAACAAAAACTGATAATCATGTCTTGACATATGATAGCAGCGGTGATACAATACAGCTTGAAGCTATTCCGGCACCATCTCTTGGTGGTAACTTATCCAGTGATCTAGCGAGTAATGGCAATAACATTGCTATGGCTGACAACGATGAAATACGGGTAGGCACTGGAAATGACATCGTTATTAAATGGGATGCTACAGACGGACATATTACTGCCCTTGGCACATTAAACATTGACGGTGCTGACGGACATGAGATGGCAAAGTTTGTCGATGGTGGCGCAGTAGAATTATACCACAACGATTCTAAAAAAATAGAAACTGTTGCAGCAGGTGTGCAGGTAACAGGAAGAGCAACTAGTCACGATGGTACAGATGCTATTACAACAGACGCACCTAGTAGTAATGTAATTACATTTGACTTAGCAGATAATAATAACTTTAAAGCTACAACAACTGGAGATGATGAGTTGACATTTACTAACACAGTAGAAGGTCAATCAGGTAACATTTTCTTGACCACTGGTGGTGGTACGATCAGTGCTAACGGTATGGTGGCTATTAACGCAACAGCATTAACTAGCCTAAACACTGCTGGTGTTTATCATTTGGGTTACTTTGTAAAAGCTGCTACGGGTGACAATAGAGTTCTAGTTTCTGTATCAGGAGCATTAACATAATATGAGTTTATTACAAGCTAATTTAGCTGGTCTAGGCGGTACAGGTGCGCCGGGGGGTGCGCTTGCTGGTGGTGCTGTATATGATCACACCATTGGTCAGTCTTTGCGGTTTCCAAACGCCGATAGTGGTACAGGTGATGCGTATTTGAGCCGCACACCGTCATCTGCCGGAGACCGTAGAACTTGGACATATAGCGTTTGGGTAAAGAGGTCAAAATTAGGTAGTGGTAGTTCAAATCAAAGTCAACTTATCTGGGCAGCGTTTGACGGTGGTGACGCTGACCAATTTAGATTTGGAGACACAAACGATTTAGAATTTTATTTGAATGATGGCACAAATGCTAACATCCAAACAAATCAACTTTTTCGTGATGTGTCAGCTTGGTATCACATTGTTTTGGCAGTAGATACAACTCAGTCAATAGCATCCAACCGTGTAAAATTTTATGTAAATGGCGAACAGATAACCAGTTTTTCAACAGCTACATATCCATCAGAAAATTATGATACAGACTGGAATAGCAATGTTGTTCACGCAATTGGACAAAGTGCTAGAATAAATGGCACACAGTTTTTTTGCGGATATTTAGGTGAAATTAATTTTATTGATGGCGCACAATATGACGCTAGTTATTTCGGCGAGACGAAAGACGGGGTGTGGATACCAAAAGAATACTCAGGTTCGTATGGAACTAATGGTTTCTATCTGCCATTTTCAGATAGCACCTATATCGGGCGTGATAAGTCTGGTTCTAAAACGTTTGTAACATCCCCGTCTTTTTCTACATTTGGTGGTGGTGACACAAACTTTACATCCGCTGAATATGCAGAGGCTTTTGACAATATTTTAAGCACAGATTGTGATAGGACAGGTAGCGGTGGTATAATTGATATTACACCATCATCATCAGTTACACCCGTATCTCACACTATGATAAATGCGTCATCTTCTGCTTATACCGCAGCTTCAAGACCAAACAGTGTGTTGCTGCAAGGGTCAAATGATGGCGGTAGTAATTGGACAACTATAGACGATTTAACTAATGGTAGTGGATCACATACGGCAACTACTAGTTCGTTTAGTAATACAACAAGCTATGCAAAACTAAGACTGAACATCTCAGAAAATCATGGTGGCAGTAACACTCGTTTTGCTCAATATATTGTTATTGCCTCCGATAATAATGGTGATGGGGAAAACATTTTTTTTAATACCAACTTAGCCGCAAGCGATGTCGTAATTGATAGCCCGACTAATAGTTTTCCAATTCTTATCCCCGGATATTACCAAACAACACAAGAAGGCGGCTTGAAATTAAAAAGAAGTTCGTCAGGGAATATTCACACTGGTTGTTTTTCAACAATGGGCGTTTCCAGCGGCAAATGGTATGTTGAAATAAAATACGAGGATTCAGCAATAGACACAGTGGCGTTTGGTGTTGCAGAAACAAAAGGGGGGTTTGACCCAACTGTTGATGGCACCGCTTATGTTGAAACTTCAGGAATATCGTCTGCTACTCATATGGAGTTTGCAGCTTGGAGTGTTGAGGCCAAATTGTCTAGCTCATATGCTGGTACGCTTGGTTCCGCAGGTTCATATGGAAGTTCCCCGTCGAGCGGTGACATCATTCAAATTGCTTTGGATATGGATAATAAAAAGATTTGGTATGGCGTTAACGGAACATACATTGCGTCTGGTGACCCAGCTAACGGAACCAACGCATCACAAAGTGGGTCATCTTTTGCCCCAACAGGTGAGGTTGTTTTTGTTGCTTCAGCTTATATGGGTAGAGATTTTTCTATATCTTTTAATTTTGGTCAAGACAGTGCAAACGTATCGTCAGCAAACGCAGATGAAAATGGCATTGGCACGTTTGAGTATGCCCCACCGTCTGGGTTCTTAGCCCTTTGCACCTCCAACCTACCAGACATAACAATCGGCCCCGGTCAAGACACCCAAGCTGATGACCATTTTGAAACTATGCTTTATGCAGGCAATGGTGCAGAACAACACATTGGTTCAGGTGGCGCACAGCATCCGCAAGATACAATCAGCATAACTAATAGCTTACGTTTTGAGGCAGGAAGCAGTGCTTATCTAAGCAGAACGCAAGGATCATCACCTACAGACATAAGCAAATGGACTGTAAATTTTTGGTTAAAACGCACTAACGTCTTATCAGCTTCTGATGATTATGACACTGTATTTGGAGTAGACGGCCCCGGAAACACAGCGTTTACATTTCTTAATGGTCAAATATATCTTTTTGTAAACTATAATGTGGGTGGTTCACAAGCTAGGTTAATTACTAATAGAAAATTTTTAAACCCTGCAACATTTTATAATTTTCACATTACTTTTGATCGCACCGCTTCAACCGCCTCAGAAAGACTTAGGTTGTACGTAAACGGTGTTGAAGAAACTAGCTTTTCCACCGATGAAAGAAGCAGCATTGCAAGCAATTCAAGTAGTGGATGGAATGTTGGCGGAGAATCTGCCGCCATAAATCGCCGTTCTGGTGGACAAGATACAAGATACCATAACGGTTATATATCACAATTTTACAATATAGATGGTGCTGTTGTTGCCCCAACAGAATTTGCTCAAGTGGGTGCTAATGGTTACTGGATTCCAAAAACATATTCAGGGAGTTATGGTAATAATGGTTGGCTGCTTGAGTTTAAACAAACAGGCACAGGTTCAGGCGCAACTAACACTGTTGGGGCAGATACAAGTGGCAATACCAATCATTGGGATAGTTCTGGTATAACTTCAGAAGATCGAATGATCGACAGCCCTACACAAAACTTTGCTACATTGAGTCCGGTAGATTCTTACTCTTCCGCACATACATTTTCTGAAGGAAATTTAAGATGTACTCATAATTCAGGAACGTGGCGTAATGCAAGATCAACTTTTCGTGTTACCAGTGGTAAATGGTATTGGGAAACTGTCTTTGAGTCTGTATCTGGGGCGGGTGGATTTATGTACGGCATTGGAAATGAACTATTAACTACCGATGCCAATCCTAATACTAATTATTCGGTCAACTACAATGGTATTAGTAGTGGTACGATTATACAAGACGGTACAACGGTAAACACAGGAACAGCATACACCGCTGGTGACGTAATGGGCTTGGCACTTGATATTGATGCAGGGACTGTCAAGTTTTATAAAAACAATACTTTGGTGTACACGGTCACTTCAATAACTGGAACAGAGTTTTACCCAATCCTTTCAGCAAGTGCCACAGGTGCAACTCATTCAGTAATTAATTTAGGTCAAGATGATAGTTTTGCTGGTAATAAAACACCTTCTAATGGCGCACAAGCTGCAGATGGCAATAGCTATGGCAGTTTCTACTACACACCACCTACAGGCTACCTTGCACTAGTAGATGACAACATTCCAAAAGAAGGTATAGCAAGTCCTGACTGGGTGTGGATTAAAGAGCGTTCAAGCACATCAGGACATGCTTTGCACGACTCAGTTCGTGGTGCTGGAAAGTATTTAGGTTCACATTCAACATCCGCAGAAGGTACTTCAACAACACAAGTTACGTCTTTTGATGCGAATGGGTTTACAACAGGTCCATCTGGTCAAACAAACGAATCAAGCCAAACCTATGCATCGTGGAACTGGAAAGCTGGCGGTATATCTCCTACACAAACATACGCAGTAACAGTTGCAGATGATAGTGGACAAAATAAATATAGATTTGATGGTAACACTACATTTGCTCCTACACTAAGTTTACAAGAAGGTGGCACATATACATTTGACCAATCAGATAGCAGTAACTCAGGACACCCGCTACGTTTTTCTACTACATCAGACGGAACTCATGGCAGTGGTTCAGAATATACAGTAGGTGTAACGACTTCAGGAACACCGGGTTCGTCTGGTGCAAAAACAGTTATAGCTCTTGCATACGGTGCGCCAACTTTGTACTATTATTGTAATGTACACAGCGGCATGGGTGGACAAGTTAACACTACAGACACACACGGGTCTACTAATTTAAAAGGTTCGATACAGTCGGTTGTATCGGCGTCAACCGATGCGGGGTTTAGTATAGTCACTTGGGATGCTTTAGGATCTTCAACGGGAACTGTAGGTCATGGCTTAACTGTTGCTCCTGACATAATTATAGCAAAAGCAAGAGACCACGGTACAAATTGGTTTGTGCAAGTGCCTGATGTTCTTGCTAACACTCATATGTTAAATCTTGAAACTACAGGTGCGGCTTATAATCCGGGTTATAATCACTTTAATGACACTGTTCCAACAGATAGTGTATTTAGTATTGGTGGGTATCTTGGTAATCACTCTGATATAGGTAATAGTGACACAGATAAAATAGCCTACTGTTTCCACAGCGTTGATGGCTATAGCAAGGTCGGCAGCTATGTCGGCAACGGGAGTACAGATGGCACGTTTGTCTTTCTAGGCTTCCGGCCCTCATTTCTCCTTACCAAAGAGTCCTCTTCAACATCAGGTTGGAATTTGCGTGATAGTGTAAGAAGTCCAGACAATCCTGTGAATGAAGTTTTGCAAGCTGATACGACGAGTTCTGAGATGACATCAAATTATAATGTAGACTTTCTTAGCAACGGGTTTAAATTGCGCACTAGCTTGAGTGACTCAAACACAAGTGGGCAAACCTACATCTACCTCGCCTTTGCCGAACAGCCATTTAAATTTGCTAATGCACGATAGGAGAATATAGAATGCCGTGGAAACATGGACTACAAACCTTAAAGCCGGGTAAAGAATGGCGGGATACTGACAATAGACTGCATCCAAAAACGTGGATGCGTTATTCTGATGCATCTAAAAAACGATACGGTATCGTATGGGAAAATCCACCTGCAGTTCAAGCACCCTATGACAATCGTTTCTACTGTGGGCGTAATCTTGATGGCACCTTGATACCACGTTCTCTTACTGACATCAATGAAGTCGATGACGATGACAATCCTATTTTGGATGAAGATGGCAATCAAGCTGTAACACCCGGACTAAAAACGATATGGGTTGCGCAAACAAAGCGCACAGCACATGATAAACTTGCAGTGCATGACTGGATGGTTACACGTAAAGCAGAAAAATCAACTGCAATACCCAGTTCAGTAACTACGTATAGAGATGCTGTTCGCACTAAATGCGGGGAGATAGAAACGGCTTTAAATGGTGCAGCAGACTTGGCAGCTTTTATGGCGTTGTTTGAAGATACACGAGACAGTGATGACAAGATAACTGCTGTAGCAAAAATTAATGATTGGCCTGACGAGATTTAATCATGGAAATATCTAGCATCATGTTTTGGAATGTCATCCTTACGCTGGTCATAGCACCTGCGTTCTGGATGTTTAGGTCAATGATGGCAGAAGTAAAACGCATAGACATATTATTAAACAGAACACGTGAAGATTATGCAACAAAGAACGAACTGAGGGATGATATGGCAAGAGTTATGGAAGCGTTGCACCGTGTTGAAGATAAATTAGATAGAGCATTACAAAAGGACTAAACAATGGCGATGTTTAAAGCATTTAAACCTAGTGGCATGGAGAAGATAGCACGGTCTATGGGCTATCAAGGTAATATGCAGGGATTCCAAGACTTCCTTGCGCAAGACCCCATGAAACAACAAAAGATGAATGACTATACAAACAAAGCTATGCAGATGGCTAAAGGTGGTGCTGTTAAAAAGATGCAGACGGGTGGTGCAGTATCGTCAGGTGGGCCGGGTATCGCTCAAGAAACAGTTAAACGTATGTATGATTCTACATTACCAACAGGTGGTGTCACTACTCCTCAACTAACACCGTTTGATACTGGGCAAGAGTTGCAGCCCGGAACAGGCACAGTTACTGGACAAGTCGGTGTAGGAACTAACTTAGCAACAGCATATACAGCAGGTATGCAACAGCCTACACAAGCTAACCTGATGCAAGCAGATACCGCTTCTGCTAATGTGGATGCTGCTGTGTCTGCTACACAAGCTGCGCAGTCAAATCCAAGTGATCCTCGTGCGCAAGTTACTGCGGCACAACAAACAACATCTTCTGTAGGTAATTTACAAGCAGCACAGGGTAACGCAATCCTTATTAACAATCCTGTACAGCGTCAGATACAGCAGGGTGAACTGATTAGTGGTACAGGTGTTGATGCTACTAAAGCTGCACAGGTAACTGCACAGACAGATGCTGCTGCTGCACAGGCTAATCCGTCTGCACAAACTATGGTAGCTACACAGCTTGACGGTTTGATGCAACAGTTCCAAGGCGGTGCTACACCAGCATGGGCTGCAGGGGCTATGAGGGCTGCTACATCGGCTATGGCTTCTCGTGGGCTAGGTGCATCATCCATTGCTGGTCAGGCGGTTGTACAGGCTGCTATGGAGTCTGCAATGCCTATTGCAATGGCAGATGCACAGACGGTAGCCAAGTTTGAATCACAAAACTTATCTAATAGACAGCAGTCAGCCATGCTTGCCGCAGAGCAACGTGCTAGGTTCATGGGTCAGGAGTTTGACCAGACATTCCAAATGAAGGTAATGAACGCTAGTAAGATTAGTGACATTGCCAACCAGAACTTTACAGCAGAGCAGCAGGTACAGCTAGAGAACTCACGTGCTGCTAATACAATGAACTTGCAGAACTTGTCTAACTCACAGGCTCTTGTGATGGCAGAAGCCTCTGCACTAGCACAGTTAGATACAGCTAATCTAAGTAATCGTCAGCAAGCAGCAGTACAGAATGCACAAAACTTTCTGCAGGTTGATATGGCTAACTTGTCTAATCAGCAGCAAACTGAACTGTTCAAAGCACAGCAGCGTGTACAGGCAATGTTTACAGATCAAGCTGCAGAGAATGCTGCAAGACAGTTCAACGCTAGTTCACAGAATCAAGTTGACCAGTTCTTTGCGAGTCTTGCATCTCAAACTTCACAGTTTAATGCAACACAACAAAATGCACAGTCACAGTTTAATGCAGGTCAAGCAAATACCATTGAGCGTTTTAATGCTGAGTTAAATAATCAGCGTGACCAGTTCAATGCGCAGAACCAGCTTGTAATTGCGCAAAGCAATGCACAGTGGCGTAGGCAGATTGCCACAGCAGATACTGCAGCCATTAATCGTGCCAACGAACTTAACGCTTCAGCAGTGCTGGATATTAGTAAGCAAGCATACAGCAACTTATGGAACTACTATTCAGATACGATGGAGTGGGCATGGACATCTGCTGAAAATCAGATAGACCGTGTTAATGCTTTGGCTATTGCAGAACTAGATGCTAAAACACGTAGTACAATTGCTAATGAGCAGTCATCGGGTGCAGCAGGTAATGCTATCGGTAGCTTAATTGGAACACTAGGCAGCGCATGGATTTTGTCAGGATGTTGGGTTGCACGTGAAGTGTATGGCAAACAGAATGTACAGTGGTTTATCTTCCGTACATGGTTACAGTATGATGCACCTAAGTGGTTTAAAAAATTATACATGACACACGGTGAAAATTATGCTAAACTAATAGCTAAAGTACCGCCATTAAAATGGGCAACTAAAAAACTTATGGATATGGTAGTAGAAAAGAAGAAGGAGAAGCATAATGTCTCGTGCGCTTACTGATATAGTTAAAGCATACTATAATATGGATATAGAAAATATGCCTAGTGATAAACCTGAAAAACCAAAGGGTGGCTTGCTGGCTAAAACAACAATGAATAATAAGATGCAAGGTGGTTTAGACTTATCTAATCCAGCAGTTCGTGTAGCAAAACAAATGCAAGTTATACGTAAACACAGGGATGAAATTAAAAATGGCTGAAGAACTATTTGATGCTCCTATTCCCGGTATGTCTTTAACACATGAGTTAGGGGCAAGACCTTGGCAACAACCATCACAGTTTTCTACTGTAGATGAAGCCATTGAATATTATATGGCAAGCATGACAACAGAAGAGTTTATGGAACAGATTATTGATGTACTAGAAATGGGTGTACCTGTAACATCTATTGCAAATAGTATGCAGCTATCTAGCGTCATGGAAGGTAAGCATACGGTTGATGTAGGTATGTTGGTTGTGCCATTGCTTATGGAACTCATTATGATGTTAGGCGATAGTGCTGGCATTGAATATGAAACAGGCTTACAAAATCCAAATAAAAAACCATTACGAGATACACAACTAGCTAAGTTTGCTTTAAAGTACAAGAAAACTTTATCTGGAATAGATGTAGAAGAAATGGTTGATACTCCAGAAGAAGAACTTGAAGATCAGCCCACAGGCTTAATGGCACGGAGAAAATAATGGGATTGTTTAGCGGTAGTTTTGGAACAGGATTAATAACAGGTTTAGCAACAAGCGTTGATAAATCTTTAAAAAATGCTATGGATAAACGTGATGAAGAAATGAGTTCTGCACGTAAATTTTGGCAACAACGACAGGCGCAAAAGCTAGACCAAAAAGAAGCGTATGACGCACGTTCAGAAAAAGCACTTAGGCGTATGATTCAAGAAGCAGGTGATGATGTTGAACTAGGACTTGCTGCTTTTAATGCAGCAGGTGGTGATGCTGATTCTGTTGAAACATTAATTAAACGCATTGACGAAACACGTGCAAATAAAGGAACATATAATCTTTTAGATTCTCTTAAAGATGCAGATGGAAATGCATTAAAACCGGGTGGTGTCTCAATAAATCTGGATACTGCGCTTAAATCAGTTCGTCAAGAACTGTCTGGCGTAGACGCAAGCAACATTAGTATTGTTGATCCATTAGCAAACATAGGACTGGGATTAAAAGGCGGTGCTGCACAAGCTGCTGCTGATAGTGTTAATGCAATGATACCACCAGAAACCGTAGAAAGAATAACAGGCATACCTGCAGCTACTCTTGATATGTCTAATATGCTTGAAGCAGAAAAGTATGCGCAGAATCAAGAGTTAATTGCCAAGCAGCTTACTCCTACACTAGCTGAAGCTAACGCAGGTATTGTGCAAAAGATCATGGCACTTGACCCTACGTCTCCAACTTATGCTGAAGATTCTGCTAAACTAGGACAACAGCACGAAACAATTTTAACAGCAATGAACCAAGAAGCAATGGCTAAAGATACAGGCGGTGCTGGTGGATTAACTGTTACTGGATTAAATAGTATATACCAAAATCAAATGACTGCTTACTTAGCGGCAAAAGGAATTAATACAAAAGAACAATCATATGTGGACAGGGAAACTGGTGCTGTAGTTTATGGAGATGGCAAAGGATTTATTAAAGAATCAGCTTTTCATGCTAAAACATTTAACACTTCATTTATCGACACTATACAGAAACCTGATGGCTCTTTTGGACCAGCCGCTTCTACCTTGATAGGCAGTAATGTCAGCCTACAGTCTATTGCCAGTGGTATGTCAGCAGCAGATGGTGCTACGACAGACGCATCCCTATCAACGGGTGATGCACCCGAAGTGCCTACTATTGATTGGAAACAAAAAAGTGCCGTTGTTGCTGACCCTGCTGGATTTACAGACCATATATATGAACAAAGACCAGATGTATCATTTCAAAAATTATTTGATACTTTACTTTCTTCAGGTGTGAGTCTAGAAATAGCACAACAACAGTCTCTTAGAGTAAAAGCATTACAAGACGCTGCGAAAGAAGCTGCAGCCAATGCTCCTAGACTAGATGAGAATGGTGAGATTGTTTACGGGACTGGTGACACTAGCAATTTCAGAAGAAAAAGAAGAAGAAGTTCAAACCATAATCCTGACGGAACACCTAAATAATGGAAAAGGAATTTAATCCATTAGAAGAACTTCTAGGTACGGAGCCAAAAGAAGTTGACGCTATTGAATCAAATTCTATTTCTGATGACTATAATCCTTTAGAAGAATTATTGGGATCTAATTCAGAAGAAAAAGAAGAAGAAGTTCAAAGACAAACCATTAAAGAAGAGTCAGTAGCGGAAGAAGAAGAAGCTAAGTACAATCCGTTAGAAGAGTTACTTAGTTACGACGACTCTGTATCCCCCGACATAGATGACCCTACTGAATACGACCTTGATGTAGAGAAATCTTTTGATGAGTTTGCTGCTGATGAAGGTTATATAGAAAGCATTAAAGAATATGCTGCGTCACGCTATGGTGAAAGTGGCATAGACCTGTTAAAAGATAAATCTAATCAAGAAATATTAGAGTTGTTTTTAACAGAGGTTCGTGCCTTTGAAACTAACAGTATTAATTTATCCAGCATGGTTGATTATATGCGTGGTGCTAGTGACGAAGACAAACAAAACTTTGGTTACATATATAGTCAGCTAGAAAAAATGCCCGGTTTTCTATCTGAGGGCGGCGGCTCTGCAATGAGTGCCATAGCTGACTACGTTGGATTTTTCGTGTCCGACCCCATAAACCTTATTGGCTTTGGTGCTGGTAGGGTTGCAACTGCTGGTGCAAAGCAAGCAATACTTCAAACTTTTAAAACACAAGGAAAGCAAGCTGCTATAGAACAGGCAGGTAAACTATCTTTACAGGCTGCTAAGAAACCTCTTGCTGTTGAGATGACTGCTGACTTAGCATTAGGTACTGTAGAAGACCTTGGTAGACAGACCATAGAAAAAGAAGCAGGTATGCGTGACGATGTTAGTGCTGTAGAAGCTGGTATTGTAGGTGGATTAACTTCAGTATTAGGTGGTGTTGCTACTCTTGCAGGTACTGCTATAGGAGTTAAGAAGAGTGCTAAAGAACTAATAGAAGAAGTAGAGACAGCCAGTACAAAATTAGCTGAACGTGCAGCAAGAAACGAAACAAAAGACATACAGGATACAGGCTATAGTTTTGATGCTGTGAATGGTAGAGAAATACTAGAAGGTATTGACCTAGAGACAAGAACAACTGCCAAAGGCGCATCCTTAACACAAGCAGAACTACAGGTTGAAATTACAAAACGTATTACTAAAGTTGCCACAGAGGTAATTGGTGATATGGTAGCGCAAAATAAAATACCTGTTGGCTTACAGGAAATGATAGACAATGGTGCTAGAGCATCTGACGTTGCCCGTGTAGTTCTTAGTGGAGAAAACATAGATAGTACAATACTTGATGGTGCTATAGCACGTGCAGGTATGTCTGTTAAGGACTTCTTAGATGTAAGTGGTGTAAGCCTTAGTGATGCTGCAAAAACTATGCAGTCATACAGCGAAATAGGTAAATTACTAAATCGTGTTAATGAACTAGACCCAAAATTAGCTAAAGAATTAAATGATTCTTTTGGTACGGACGATGCTGCTGCAGGTATCTTATCAAAAGGACACGATTTTATGATGCGGCTAGACAGAGAACGCCGTGCCTTTATGGTATCACAGATAGCTACAACCGCACGTAATATAGCAACAGCAGGTATGAGATTCACTATGGAATCTGGTGCCAACTTTATTGAGTCAAGTTTATATCACCTTGGTAAATCTGGTAGTGCTATCTTACGTGGAGAAGCAAGCATAGAAGGAGCAAGAACAGGACTTAAAGAAATAGCTAACGATACCTTTGGGGCTATGGCATATCTGATGGATGCAGGTGGGTCAAGACAGCTTACAGAACACCTACTAAAACATAATCCACGTCTAGCACGTATTATGGACAGGACATTACAGGAAGTAGATGTAGACCAAAGCCTTTCATGGATGGCTAGAAAAGTAAATACCCTTAACATGATACAGGATGGGTACTTTAGACGTGCTATATTCAACGAGACAGTAAACAAAGAGTTACGCCGCATCGGTATGAATGCTGATGATTTTGTAGCCAGTGGTAGGGCTTTACCTTCAGATGTATTGCAAAGAGGTGTCGATGAGGCGTTGTCGTTTACCTTCGCTCGTATGCCAAAAGTCGGAGGTGACAGGGCGGGAGACACTATCGGTCATTACTTTGTGAAGATGAATGAGGCATTAGGACCAATACCCGGAGCAATCGGTGTGCCATTAGGTACGGGTGC
>VMHT01220222.1_pt1 | contig 12823 bp, 25 predicted proteins | sample 4693611 | NCBI WGS metagenome assembly VMHT01 (sample SAMN12280063, study PRJNA550983) | marine metagenome | isolation source: seawater sampled from same location over 5 years 0.02-0.2 micron viral filtrate | place: USA: collected off the coast of southern California halfway between the port... ... | reverse complement strand
GATCAGGCGCAGACTTAGAAATTTTAGCCTTAAGTTCAAGACCGTTTTCAGTGACTTTAAGTCCTGTAGCGCGTCCGATAGGCTTGTTATAATCGTGATTGAAAAGAATGATAGGATTCTTTTCGAAGTTACCAAGGCCGCCCTTGGTCCATGCTTCGGCTGAAATTGTATCTCCAGCTCGGTCGAAGTCAGCAGTGCTAGCCATTCCGCAAATGTGGACGCTACCATCGTCGTCTTCATTGAGTGCTTTAAACGTAGAGGTAAGGTTAAAAATCTTTTCCATTAGTCTTCACTCTTTGCTTCTGCTTTTGCAGGCTTGCTCGGAGCTGCTTTAGGCTTCGGAGCAGGTTTTGGTGTTGTAGGTTTTGGGGCAGGGGCTTTTTCACGCAGATCAGGATGTTTAATTCTTAAAGCGTGTAAAAGATACTTCCATGCCTTAAAACTTCTTTTTACTGATATAACATGTAAAGCTTCTTTAGGGCCCACAATATTTACATAAGACTTATACTCAATATCGAGGGGCAGCCCGAATTCTTTAAAGTGCGTATAAGCAGTGTCTAAAACTTTCTGTTTTTGTCTTACTGCCATTTATTCTTCTCCTTCTTGCTCTGGCGGTCTTCCGCCTTCATCTGGATTTGCCGCGCTTCCCGCAATATTTGCAGGTACTCGTAAATCATCATATCCTTCTATAGGATCAAAGTTTAGCGCTTCTCTTGCTTCATTGGGAGAAATTATTCCCGTATTTACAAGAGCTGAGTAGTACTGAGACTGATCGCGAAGCTCTGGTTGAAGTGCTGGAATATTTGTAGCATCTTCTATAATTTCAAAACCGAAAAACCTTTCAAGTGAGAAATTAATTTTTCGTACTATAGGTAAGATTGTTTCTAAGTAGTACAATCTCATATTAGGTCGCAAGTTTGCATTATTACCAGAATCTAAAAGAATTGGAGGAATTCCTAACGCTTTTAGAATAATTTTCTCATTTTCTGCAATTGCAGATTGAAAGTCTAACTCTTTAAAGTTTACATTTGAAACTTTGTCTATTTCAATACCGCCGTCTAGTATAAGAGGTCTCTTGCCTCCTGCATCTGGTCTGTATCTAGCAGACCAAGACTGAATCATTCTTTCTTTAATTTTTTCAGATAAAGTGTTTGGGGATTTTAGTACTAAACCTGGAACGGCTCCGTTCTTAAAGAAGTTATCTTGGAAGTCTCTCATTCGTCGCATAAGTATCATAGTACGAAGCGCCGGCTTTAAGCGAGAAACTCCTCTATAAATAGAGTAAAAAGAGTTTTCTTTTACATGAATTATTTCTTTAGGACTAAATGTTACTGTATTATTGTAAGTGTATTTTTCAACATAAGTTTCTTCACTTGTATGAATTATCATTTTATCTGCAGGAAGATGGTACATATGAGCACCGTCGTAGTAGATAAAAACATTTCCGTCTAGTAAATAATCAATAATTAAATTACGACGAAAAGAACTTATGTCTTGAAAAAGATTTGGCTCCTTATTGAGCAAAAGATCGATTCTAGACCTTTTGATGCCTTTAACAACGCTTTGAACAGGTAGTTGGCCTCCAACTTTTACATTAATTTCCGCAGCATCGTCAACAATCATATTTACGCCACGATTTACAATTTCTAAATCTTCGTAAGCTTTTTCATAGCTAACAGTCTGTTCACGGCTGCTTTCAATTTTACCGTCAAAGTATGGCTGCGCAGGGTTGAGCTTTTCCTCTGCTTCTGGCGTTCTACCTATTAGTCTGTCATACCATGCCATGTTTGTCTCTTTGAATCTCTACCCAGCGCATTTGTTTCTTTGCAGTCACTAGGGCTGGATTTCTGCCATACAATCTATGCAGTTCCAAATGATGTTTATGGCAAAGTGTCACTGTGTGCTCGTACAGCTCCGCCCATTTATCTTCTATAAACTCGTCTCGCCAGATTACAATATACTCGTCCGTATAATGCGCAGGTCTCTCTTTCTGCTTTACTTTTAACCATTCTCTTAGTAGAGGCGCTAAAGTGTAAAAATGGTGAAAGTCGAGTTCTGTGTCAGCGCCACAAATGTGGCATTCTGAACCTTTTTCATACTTTGATTTAGCTCGATCTCTTATGTATTTTACCGGATCTCTTTTCAGCTTTTTCATTTTGAATTATAGCCCTTGTAAGATAAATTGTCAAACACTATTTTTTGTAGGTATCTTTAGAACCCGCTCTGAGTTGTTTCAAATGAGTATAGTGCGTATCGAAGAGCATCTGCCATATGCGATGCTCGATTATGTTTTGGCTTTTCTCTTGCAAGATTTGGATTTGGATCCCATTGATATTGATCAAGGCAAGATAGTACTTCACCGCATCGCTGATCGACCATAAGTTTATCGTTATCAACTATGCCTGCCACTTGTGCAATTCCATCTAATACTGACTTTTTTGCATTTACAGTACTAATATCGTAATTTTGTGCGAAGTCAAATCGAGTTTGCTGTGCTGCGGAATCTATGTAAATGTAGTCGATATCCCATTTGTCAACCATACCTCGAATTACAGCGGCATGTTGTTCGGTAGTCTTTTCGGCATCAAGGTATTCATCTAATACATGGTACACCTCCTCATCCCAATCATATGCTACAACCATAAATGCCGTTGGGTCACGATAACCCACGTCGAGGCCAGCAAATACATCCATGCGACGAGTATCAAGCTCTTCATTATTAGCGATACACTTTTCGTGATTAAAGTTCCAAATTTGACCTTCGTAAGTGTTGAAGTCCGCTTCGTATTCCTGCCTAAACTCTGAGTCGGACATAGATTTTTTAGCTTCCTGTATATCCGTCTCAGACATGCGCGGATTATCTTTATAAGTAGCCCGTATTGAACACCATTCTGGAAACTCATCATTAAATCCTCTATCAAAGAATTCTGCGAACCAGTTGTTCCTGCCCCGAGGGGTTGAAATAAAGATAGCTTTTGAGTTATCCTTATCCAAAGTAGGGCGAAGAGCTACGTTGAACGCATCACGTCCGTCTGCCAACGCCGCCTCGTCAAAGATAATGAGATCGTAACTACGACCTACACAGGAATCAACCTGGTTCACGGAACCCATTCGAACTGTAGAGCCATTTGTCAGCTCAATAACTTTATCTTTCGCGTTATCTTTTGCTACCTCTAAATCAAAGTGCTTGATTAGATTTCTTTGCAAGTCGAAAGAAATCTGAGACAGCGAGTAATTGGGAGACATGATTAGGATGTTAGAACCGGGAACTAATGATACAAGTTGCCCGATTATATTTGCGATGTATGTTTTGCCTTGCCGCCTTGAGACTGCTGCACAGACAAATCTGTACTTAGGATTATTAATCGCATTTATAATTGCTACCTGGGAGGGTAAGGGTACAACGCCTAACAGATCCAGGTAGGGGTCTGTAGGCAGCTTTAGGAAGCGTGTCTCAGATTGTAAATCTAGTATCTCATCGGGAGATACATCTGCTCGACTAATTTGAACAGCCATAACTTAGTCCTGTTTTTGATCCTCAAGAACTTCTTCATTTCGTTCTATCCAATCTTCAGAGTCTGTGTCTTCGTCACCTTGAGTAGCTTGACGATAGTAAATTATAATTTCTTTTTGCTGACCAATATATCTTTTCAGCTCTTGTAAATTATACGCCATGTTTTCGTAATCTTGTGGTGTAATGCCAAAAAGTACATAAGTACCGCTTTGCATTTTTTCTAGCTTTTTTACTTGCTCTTCGAAGTTCTTTTCTGTAATTACAAAAAACTCTACGTCCTGCAAGTCAATTGCTTTTGGTAGCGGAGGTTGGTATATTTCAAGAGTTTTATACTCCGTTACTGTTTTAATAATTGGCTCTGGAGCCGGAAGAGATTGCGGTTGTATTAGCGAGCATCCTCCGAGTGATAATAATAGTACACTACTGAGAATCCGCATTTTCTACCTCCACACTTGCCTCTTCAATGGAACGAAATACTGCTTTCGTGCCTTTATTTATCCTAGGCTCAATTAGCCCAGGCTTTGCTCTTGCAAGACGAGTCATATCATGACGCTTGAAAATAGATAAGTATCCATCCATTTCTTGTTGCATAGCGTTGTTCTTTTCTGTCAAAGCCCCCACTGCTTTTAGCTGAGACTGTAAGTTTTGTTCTGACCTTTCGCGTGCTGCTTGTTCTTTTTCGAAAGCTGCTTCTAATCTCATAGCGTTCTCTTTTAGAGTAACAGCATTAGTTTCTAGTCTTGCAATGTGCGTGTCTTTCTGACTTACTACAGTAGTATGATACGCGTACCCTGCTCCTGCAAGAAGTACCATAATTGGAAGCATTTTAATCATTCCTAGCATTACTTCACCTTTTTAATCTGGAAGTTAAACGCGTCTTGCGTTTTTAACTCAAAAGGCTCTCCAGACGTGAGTTTTCCTTTTAAGTGTTTAGGCTCGCATTTATCAAGCCACTTAAAATGGTATTGTGTCTTCTTTTGTGGGTCAATCCAAATAGTTACTTCCCACTCATTAATAAAAAAACTAGCAATCCAATGTACCGGCCAAGAGACAATTTTCAATAAAATTTTCCCAACGCCTTTCAATTTCTTCTCGCTCTTTGTAAGTAGCATATAGTGCTTCCTTTTGGCTGTCCGGAGACTGGTGATATTCTGTCCACTCTTCCGGAGTCATAAACTTCTTTTTTGGGTAAGACACTCCTAGTTCAAAACTATAGTATTCTTGCCCTGTCACCAAATCTTCATGAAACTCAAGATTTGGTGACATTGCAACACAGCCGCTTAAAAATACTAAGGGTATTACTTTTTGCCAGACCATGCCTGAGCACCAAAGAATGCGGCTACAATACCGGCTACAGAAACAAAGTATACAGAAGCCATAGAGCCAAGAATCTCTGCTGCTTGATGCAACCCTAACATTTCTGTCATCATTACAGTAGCAGGATAAAGAAGCATACCTCCAAGAGCGAACCATGTCATTTTACGCTGTGCATCTCGCATTGCGTCTTGATCTTCTAACTCTTTACGACGAAACTCAAGATACATTCTCTTTTCTTCTTCGTCTACTTTATGGTCTCCATTTACATCTGCTGGATGATACCCTGCTTTTTCTAAATCTTCGCCCATTACTTTTTCCACTTAGCCATAGCAAGTTTTAATGCTACGTCTTGAGGAAGGTAAAACCAGTAATACTTTTTGTGTCCTAGTTTTTCCATCTCCTCCCACTTGACAAACTTCTTAGTCCAGTTGTCTGCCCAGTGTTTACCAAAACGAAGAACAGCGTGTCCCCCTCCATTCTTTGTAATAACTCTACGAATTTGTGCTTTACCAGTAATTAAATAAAACCAAAACTTCCACATAGATTTACCACTAATTAAATAAAGTAATGTAAGAGCATAATCTTCGCAGTCTCCTACATAAGGGTGTTCTTTCATGATTTGCCAGTATTCACGTTGAGCATACTGGTCAATATCATACTTGTAAGCCCAGCTTGAGTTTAGTTCTTCAACTTCACGTTCAAACACTACCATTTTACCTTATCGGCCCAATAAGCTGCGCTCATCTTACCCTTTGCGATATTCTTCGCATGACGTGCTTTAAAGCTTCTACGCTTTGCTTTCATTGCGGCGCTTTCTCCTGCTTTAGGCTTTCCTGCAGTCTTAGCACCTTTTTGCCCAAATCGAATCGTTTTGATTTTGTCACCTACCTTTGCTACGACGATGTGGGACTTCTTTGGGTGACCTGGAGTTCTACGAGGTTTGTTGAACCCTTTTACCCTTGCTCGAGCTAGTCGTGGATCGCGCTTTTTACCTTTTCTTCTTGCCGCCACGTCTCATTCTCCCTTTCCGCTTGGCAAATGTTTTTACCATAGTCGGCTTTCCTCCTGGGTTGCCTGCTGCTCTTTTGCGTCGTATAGCTGATCTCTTCTGAGCCTTTGTCATACGTGCCGCTTTTGAAGCAGGAACACATTTTGGATATTTTCCTTTCTTAGAAGTCTTTCGACCGCAAGCTTGATAACCCCCGCCCTTTTTAGGACGAGAGATATCTACCCATTTTTCTTTGAACCACTTAGTGAGTCCTCCTTTTGGCTTAGCCATCAGATTGTCAGCTTATGTCCCCACTTTTTCCAGGACCAGTGTAGTGCTGCGCCTACTAACATACCAAGTATAAAATCCATCTTACTTTCCCATGCGGTATTTACCGCCTTGTGCTTTGTAAGTCTTTACAAGCCACCCGTTTGCGTAGGCTGAAGGGTATACTTTAAATTTACGCTTTGCCTGCGCTTTAACTCGTGCATACAGCTTTTTATTTGTAGGCACTGGACGTTTTTTAGCAGCTTTGCGCTTACCTCTTCTTACCGCCACGCTTCTTCTTCATGATTGCTTTTCGCAACGCTGGGGGCAGTTTCTTTTGGGCTGCTGTCAATCCGCCCATAGACTTTTTCTTTTTACCCTTCTTTGCTGGGCGTCCACGCTTTTTACCGTAAGTACCTTTACCTGCTGGCATTAGTCTTCCTCTGCAATAGCATCCTCCATGCTATCGTATTCCCGAACTTCGGGTACTGGGATAGGAGCTTCTTTTTCATGCTCTGCTACCATCTCAAAGATTTCAGAAAAATCTTCTGAAGCATGAACTACGGCTCCTCCTTCACTAAGAATCCACTTACCGTGCTTCTTAAAAATATGTACATTTTCCATAGTTATCTCCTTATGAAAAGGCTAACATCAATAGCCCGATGATTAGCCCTATGTTAAATCCTATAGAGCATGCAAAAATAAAGTCTTTAAAAAATTTGTTCCTTTTTGGTTGAAATTCATATTCAATTGGCATCTATTTCATTAATAGCGTCACAATGACACCCGCGAGGAAGAGTATCATACTTCCTGCACCTACAAGTAAACGACTTTCCATCTGCTTCATGGTATCTTCAATACCAAGTAGACGATTAAAAGTAGTCTTCCATCGCTCTTCACATTGTGCATCGTGCTGAGCCATTTCGATCTCAATCTCTCGTACGCGAGCATCAAGAGCATCTACTCTATCTGCCGCTGCAAGCATTCGTTCTGTATTATTGTCCGTCGCCATTTAACAGTTTTTCCATCAGTTTACCATAATTGCCTTGTCCAAATGGAAGAGCTGCATCGTTAATCTGAACATTAGTTTGATTACGAATATTAGTCGTCTCGGCTTTTAGTAACTCTGCTTGCGCTTTGATTTCATCCATACGCATTTTGTGCGCCATCTGCAATAGGTCTGCAAGGTCCTTCGAAGAATACACTCCTGTTTCTTGTGCTTCGTCAAGTTTACTTGCAATCATTTCATCTAATACCGATGCAATGTTATTTTTGTTACGATAACCCATATCAAGGTAAACGGTATCAATATACTTTTTTACTTCACGCTTATTGAGTACCTCAACCACTTGGTTTTCTGGAACTCCCATAAACTCGCAGACCGCACGAATATTTCCATACTGCAAATAGCAATTGGCTACCTCGAGGCCTTCTGGCGATATTGTCGTAACTTCTTTACCCATTTTGCAATTCTACTCCATAGCACATGCAAAGTCAAGTTTTATTTTTGGTACCTTAGTCCGCTAACGGATTGTCCAAGGCTTTTTGGAGTTTCTCTTCGAGATCTGTTTCGAGTTTCTCCATATCAGCTTCGATCCTGTTCTCTACGTTGCGCATTGTATCACGCACATCTTTTTCGGTCTCGCGAGTAAGATCCGACATTTCTCTAAGTCTTTCATCTATGTCTGCTTGCATGTCTTTGACGCGGGCACTTGTGCTATCTGTTACTCGCTCGATGCGAGTAATGTCGTCTTTGAGACCATTTTTAATATCACGAGTATATTCGATAGCTTCGTCAAGTTTTATTTCTATTTGTGCGTTTCGTGCTTCGATTACTCCTACATCAATATTTGCTACGATCTCTCGCATATCCATGTAGTCTTTGTAAAATTCAAACCCGGCCCAGAGAGCACCCCCTAAAGTAGAAAGGGCAGTAAAGACTACTGCAGCCTTTCCGCCCTTAAATGTCATTCCTGCAAATTCAAACTCTGCCATTTATTTATCATTTTCAAACTGCAGCGCACGTAAGTTCGCTACCTCCTGTTTGAGCCGTTGCACTTCAAGTCTTTCTCTTTCGAGTGCAAGTTGATATAATGTGTTACAATTTATTCTCTCTTTTGGTTTATCAAGTGGTATAATTATACGAGCGTACACTCCAGTAGAAGTACCGCCCGTATTGTAATTCTGCTGTAGCATCGTTGGGTCTGGGTCATCAACTAATCCAAGAACTCCAAACTCTAGGTTTGTAGACGATCCAATCGCGTTGGAGCAATCCATGTCTCCGTGGCGAAATCGATCAGACTGATAGCTTTGTGGCGATCCAGGCATCTGTAAATTTACAGACTGACCAAATGCAACTGAGGGTATCAGTAATAAAATGTAAAAGAGTCTCATACGAGGCCTCACTTAATCTTTGAACAAACCTTTGATGATATAATGCTTTTTGATGCATTTCCTTTTTCTAACATCGACCTGGTACATATGTAGGTGGCAGTTGTGTCACTCGGAAGAAATATACTAATATCACGCCTGCCGAAGTGCTTTAATCTAAATACTTTCTCGGTAGTTATGAAAGGGACATCATTCCAGTCTTCATCCGTAACTTCGATCTTATAATATTCTACATCGCCGCGAGCATTCCACATTTTCAATTTCACTTCATATACATCATTCATGTATGAAGAACGTAACTCCGGATATGTCGGTGTAAGTTCGTGGGCACTTGCGTACCCACTTACAAACAACAGGAGTAGAAAACGAATTACAGCGGAATACACTCTGCCTCCACAACGGCGGTGTAGGTTCCTGCAGGGAACGATTTGCTATAGCCAAATGCAGCAGTAGAGGAAATCTTAAACCAGGTGCTTCCTGCAACGGTCATTTTATATTCGTGCGCATTATCATATTCAACTTTAGCATCATCGTATCCTGCCATATCTTCATCTGACGTTTCGGATACTTGTACATCTCCAGTCCATGTTACAGTGTCATCGAGTGAAGGAGATGAAGAAAATGAGATTGGATGCTCAATCACAGCTTTGTAGTAGTCTGCGGCAAGTACGTCATATCGAATAATCGGCTGCACACCGCCACTCGCTGGAGTAGTGGTAAGTTGATAAGGATTCGGGTTACCATAGACGCCTGGGGTTTCACTAATGATGATACACTTAGAATCAACGTTACCCACGATTTCGGTTTGAGCTTGTACAAACTCTGTTGCCAAAATGGCTGTTGCCATCGGTATTACTACTTTCAACATTACTTAGTCTCCTGTTGACCTGACTCGTATTGTGAGTCTACCATTTGCTGATGAAGTAACTGTTGTGCGAGATTACTTCTTCGCGCCTTTGCATTGTCGGCAATATCGCCGCCGTCTAAAACTACAGTGTCGAAGTACTCTCGTCCTTCTAAACCATAGTAATAATCTGTAGGAAGTGTGCGAGCTGTAAGTGCAAGAGCCATTGCTTCTGCAACTGGATCTACGAGAGACGGGTTACTTCCATCTCCCAGTAAGTCTTCCAGAGCATTACTGACTGCCCATTGCTCTCGTCGCCTCTGCCTTTCTTCCTCTTCTTCCTGCTCCTGTATTCGAGCTTTACGCTCCATCTCCGCTTGAACAAGTTCGTCTTGGAGTGGGTCGTAAATCGGAATGTCGGGTACTTCAACTTTCTCTTCGTATCCGGGACAATTAGGGTCTGATTGAGGATCGAAACATGTATCGTACCTATACGAATAGACCACACTTGCATCTTCTACGCTTCCTTCACCTTCTACCTCGATTGATCCCGGACCCCAGAGTTCTGCTGATAAGTTTGGGAATGCAAATTTCTTACGAACTGTGTTTCCTGGAAGTCCTGTCCAATCGTCGGCATTTCGAAAAATATATCCTGAACCATCTGCGTACTCATTCTGTACGTAGACAATCATTCCAGTTTCGGGATCTTTTACCGCCGTGTACTGGTACACTAATCCGTTCACTTCCAATCCAGCTTGAGACGGAAGTATATTGGTCATTACCCAATTTAAACCAAACTGTGCTGCGTTGTTGGTCGTGCCGTAAACTTCCTCAGAGTAGGAGGGCTGCGAGTAGCAGAAGAACGCCGCCAGCGCCCATAAGTGTCTTTTCGTCACTCGTAAATTCCTTCTCTTCGGCGTCTTCCGCCCTTGGCTCAGGATTTTCCGCTACTTCCCAAGCCGCTTTTGCATCCGCTCCAATTAATCCATCTTTGGGGCAAGGTGTTCCAGCATTCATCATTGCATCGAATACTCGTTGGTCCTGACACATTACTGATACCGCTGCAACTTTCATTCCCATATCGTACAAAGTTTTCGCGTTTTTCAGCATTTCGCAGTTATCGTCCGTAATCTGCGTGCCGGTTGATACACCGAGTATCTGAGTTTGCACCGCACCCGCTACGCCGAAAGTACATAAGTCGCTATTACTTGTGTTGATTGTAGGACTTATTGCCGATGCAGGAGGTGACTTCAAATCCGTTTCCTGCTTCGTTGTTACCGTCGACTCTGTAATGATCGGCTCTGGTGCTTCTGTTTCCTGCGCAAATACTGGAACTGATACCAGCAATGCGGCAATTGCATATTTTATTCTGGGTCGCATTCCTCTACCCTTACTATGGTTGTTTTAATAATGTCTTTATAAGTGCCATCAGGTTGTAAAACAACAATGCGATCACTCATCCCATTATTAACTCCTTTGGGCATAGTACCGATTGCTTCCAGTCTGACTCCACTTTTCCAATGTTTATAAGTTACTTTTAACATCCGGGCTTCCTTACCTTTGATTCTCTAATTATATGTTATAGGAGGTTGGATGTCAAGGTATATTTTTCTAAGCTATAAAGTCTGGAGGCGTTGGCCACGTTACTGTGACAGGCTCTGTGAGAGGAAGACTAATTCCTTGAGTAATATTTCTTAAAGAAGTACGGTACACTCGTGCCTCTGCAACTTGCTCTTCTGTAAGAGTGTTATCAGGTATCTGAGTCCAGTCCGTAGCTGTTAGTTTTAAGTTTCTATCTTTTCGCAAATTAGCCATGCCTTGATCTGAGTTATAAACCCAAGAAGCAGAAGAAGCATCCCAGTCATGTTCAGGACTAGGTCGAACTGCTCGAGTGGTCCAGGCATTGTCAATATAAAGTTTTGTTTGTAAATACTCTAAGGGATCTGCATCTATACCAATTTCTACACAAGTTAGTCCCTCATAGACAACTCCGGGAGTGTAGTCACTATCAAGCGCAGGGCTTATAGTATGCCCCACTTCTCCATTCGAGTTAACAAAAGCGTATTGTTTCATAATTTTAGTCCACTAGTTTAAATATGCAGTAATCCATACTGCCACCAAGGTTTGTTTGAAGTTGTCCGTCGAAACGAGTTCTCATATCTATATTTATGTAACCATTACTACCTGAAGTATAAACATATTCATACGATTGTACATATTCAAAAGTTTGAACAATTGTAGACCCCATAACTACAAATGATATTTCTATGTAGTAATGCTGAATACCGTTTGCCATAAGACAAAAGTGTTTGCTTAGGTCGATAGTGCCCGAGGCAGGAAATCTTAAAGTTGAGTTGCCGGGAATTGTTCCTAAAGCTGCAATTTTAACAAAATTAGTTTTTTTCGTAGAGTACGCAACATCTCCGCTACTTGTAAATACTTCTAACCCATAGCCACTAGTAGCAGCAGATACATTCCCTGCAAAAGGCCTTATAATTTTATACGAATAAAAACTAGCATCATCATAGTAGGTCTCAGAAGTTCTTGTATCTCCAAACTCATATCTATTGTTAGTTTCGTTGTCGTATGCTACAGAACAGTACCCGTTCCCTACTGCTCTTGCGATTACCATATCTCCCGCAGAAAACGCTGAAGGAGGAAAAGCGGTTCCTCTAGAAGCGGTTCCTGAAGAGCTTATAAACATATTAGAAAAATTTTGATCTATTTGAACTCTACTGTTTGTATTTAATATTTCTATGCCATAACTCATGATGCCATCACCAAATAACTAAAAGTTGTATCACTTGCTTGCTGGGGTATAGTGCAAGTAAATTTATTAGTGCTTTTTGATACGCTAGGAAATACAGAGTCTCCTCCTGTGGGAGTTAAAAATACTTGAAACTTATCTGTGTTTGTCATTCCAGTAACAGTTATATCCTTTGAGGTGTCGCCTGAAGAAATTGTAAAGCTTCCGTTTGCAACAAAACGATTTACTCTATCAGTAATTGATAGTACTTTTGTGCCGCTTGTATCAAATATCTCTACACCATAAGCAGGTGGGGTGCTTATTGTCCCTGATAAAGTGTAGGTTCTTGACCCAAAGCTTTGAGAAACTACTACATTATAGTTTCCTGTATTTGAAAAAGTTACCGTTAAAGCATGGGTACTGCTATAACTGCTTCCATTGTTGGTCGAAATATACGCCTGACAATTAAAAGACGATTGAATAGTTGCTCCATACCTAGTATTAATTGTAACACTTACAGTGTCTGTTGTTACAACATTTTGGGTATCAGAATCATTGCTTGTTCTAATATCTCCTGTATGGGTGTAAGTTGTCATAAATTTTCTCCAATTGTTTGAAGTATATTTCACTTGAGCTACTTTGTCAAGTGCTCTTTTTTGAAGGTATTGAAAATACCCAAAGTTGTACGTGTGGGGGTGCCCGCGCGGGCTCGCGCTTGTCAAGTCTTTTAACCCCCCCTATGCTGTGAAATAATAC
>VMHT01017288.1_pt1 | contig 12824 bp, 10 predicted proteins | sample 4693611 | NCBI WGS metagenome assembly VMHT01 (sample SAMN12280063, study PRJNA550983) | marine metagenome | isolation source: seawater sampled from same location over 5 years 0.02-0.2 micron viral filtrate | place: USA: collected off the coast of southern California halfway between the port... ... | reverse complement strand
TATGGGCGAAACCGAAAACTCGGGAACAGCTGTACGTTTTTGGCCAAGCCACGACACCTTTACTAATACAGAATTTCATTTCGATATTCTGGCGAAACGGTTACGTGAATTGTCTTTCCTGAATTCCGGTGTGGCTATTCGTCTTAAGGATGAGCGCGATGGAAAAGAAAACTTGTTCAAATATGAAGGCGGTATTCGTGCCTTTGTTGAGTATCTGAATGAAAAGAAAACGCCGATTCACGACAAAGTTTTTCACTTCACCATGGAGCGTGAAGAAGATGGCATCGCGGTTGAAGTTGCTATGCAGTGGAATGACAGCTTCCAGGAAAATGTGTTTTGCTTCACCAACAACATACCACAACGCGATGGCGGAACCCATTTGGCCGGGTTTCGGGGTGCATTAACCCGGACTCTGAATAACTATATGGAGCAGGAAGGCTTAAATAAAAAAGCCAAAACTTCCGCTACAGGCGACGATGCCCGGGAAGGCTTAACTGCCGTGGTCTCGGTAAAAGTACCGGATCCTAAGTTCTCGTCGCAAACAAAAGAAAAGCTGGTGTCTTCCGAGGTTCGTCACGCGGTGGAATCGACAATGAATGAGAAGTTGTCAGACTTCTTGTTAGAGAACCCCTCGATTAGTAAAACCATAGCATCCAAAATTATTGATGCGGCTCGCGCGCGTGAAGCTGCCCGCAAAGCCCGTGATATGACTCGTCGTAAAGGCGCGTTAGACCTTGCAGGGTTGCCGGGGAAACTGGCAGACTGCCAGGAAAAGGATCCAGCATTATCTGAACTGTATATAGTGGAGGGTGACTCTGCAGGCGGGTCGGCCAAGCAGGGACGTAACCGTAAAAACCAGGCAATCTTGCCGCTTAAAGGAAAAATCCTGAACGTCGAGAAGGCCCGCTTTGACAAAATGCTGTCTTCACAAGAAGTGGCTACACTTATCACTGCATTAGGCTGCGGTATTGGACGCGACGAGTACAACCCGGATAAGTTGCGTTATCACAGCATCATCATCATGACCGATGCGGACGTCGACGGCTCCCACATCCGTACTCTGCTACTGACCTTTTTCTACCGTCAAATGCCTGAAATTATCGAACGGGGTTATGTTTATATTGCTCAGCCTCCATTGTACAAAGTGAAGAAGGGCAAGCAAGAACAATACCTGAAAGATGATGACGCACTAACGGCTTATCTGACGAACATTGCTTTGGATGGGACCGCACTGTACACCAGCGAAGATGCCCCGGGTATTTCAGGTGTTGGTTTAGAGAATCTGGTTAAGCAATATCAAAGTGTAGAGAAGATGATAGACCGGCTGCACCGTTTGATGCCGCCCGCGATTTTGTATCGCTTTATCTACTCACCCACCTTGAATTTGGTCGACCTGAAAGATCAGTCTACCCTGGACTCTGTGGCAGATAAGTTTGTTAGCAGTCTGAACGATAAAGAGAATGATGGCGCTACTTACCGTTACGAAATTAAGCGTGATGAAGAGCTGAGTGAATTTTATATCCTAATCGTAATGCGTATGCATGGTATTGATTACGAATATAAGATTGGTCATGACTTTATCGAGTCCACTGAGTACACCCGTATTCGCGAGCTGAACGAGTCTATCAATGGCATGATGGGTGATACGGCTTATGTACAGCGTGGCGAGCGTCGTAAGTCAATTGACTCCTTCAAATCTGCCATCGAATGGCTTATGAACGAAGCGAAGAAAGGTCAGTATATTCAGCGCTATAAAGGGCTGGGTGAAATGAACCCTGAACAGTTGTGGGAAACCACCATGGATCCGGAAGGACGCCGTATGTTGCAGGTAACTATTGAGGATGCTATCGCCTGTGATCAGTTATTTACTACGCTGATGGGTGACCAGGTTGAACCTCGCCGTGAGTTCATTGAAGCCAACGCACTTAAAGTTGAAAACCTTGATGTGTAGATAGCTGCCGTCACTCAAATAAAAAAGACCGCCTTAATGGCGGTCTTTTTGTTGGTATTGCTAAAAGAAGAAACCGTTAGCGGTTTTGCAGCCTGACGGCGAGCTCAAGCTCGTCCGCACCGGTCTTTTCAAAGGTGAACCGATAAGTACCGGTGGCATTGGGCGTGAACTGCAAATTCTGTGCTTCGTCACCACATATTAATGAGGCGGTGTCCGACACCGTTACCTGTTGGCCCTGATAGTTGCCGCCACAGGTTTGTGCAGGCGTCCAGACGTTGTTGGCCACCTTAAAGTCATAGGGCTGACCATCGGCGATTAATTCTATATCAACATACCAGCCCTCGCGGCCCTGACTTAACTGATAGGCAGGAGTGGCTTCCCACCAGTTAAATACACCACGAAGATAGAGCTCTGACATGTTTACCTGGGGCGTGGGACTGACGCCAGGGAGTTGATTAACAATGCTGTGAGACGAGCAGCCTGTAAGAAATGCAGCGATAAAGGCAGAAGCAAGTTTTTTCAAAACGGGGACCTCGTAAAAAAATGCCCAACAAACATGCTGGGCATAAAGGATATACTATTGTTACGCGCTGCCGCTGATTAAGATTTAGCCAGCAACGAGATGTCTGCAGTTTTCAGAAATAAGCTTCGCAATAGCAGTAACAGGGCCAGACGATTGTTGCGTACCTGCTCATCCTCGGCCATCACCATCACATTATCGAAAAAGGCATCAATCGGGCTACGTAACGTGGCCAGAGCCCGAAGTACGTCTCGATATTGCTGTTGGGCTGCAGCCTGGGTGACGGTTTCCTTTACATCCATCAGTGAAGTATAAAGCGCTTTCTCAGCCTCATCTTGCAGGAGGCTGGCATCAATATGCGCTTCACCTGTGATGCCTTGTTTAGTCAGAATGTTCGCCACTCGCTTGTTGGCTGCGGCCAACGCTTCAGCTTCATCGAGTTGCTTAAACTCGGCGACGGCCTCAATACGGGCGACATAATCGGCCGGGCGCGTAGGGCGACGTGCCGATACTGCCTGAATGGCATCGGTACTAACCCCCTGATCCTGTAGCAACGAGACAAACCGACCTAATACAAAATCGACCACCTGTTGGGCGGTATTTTCGTTGGTCAGCTTGTGACCATAAACTTCAATGGCCTTTTCTACCAGAGTAGTCAGGTCCAGGTTATAGTTGTTTTCACTGATAACCCGAAGCACGCCAATGGCAGCCCGGCGTAATGCAAAGGGGTCCTTATCACCTTTAGGTAATTGATTGATGCCAAAGATACCTACCAGGGTGTCTAGCTTATCTGCCAGTGACACTGCGGCACTGACCGGATGAGACGGCAAGGCATCCCCGGCAAAGCGCGGTAGGTACTGCTCGTACAAGGCGGTAGCAACAGGCTCAGGTTCATTGTCATTGTGCGCATAATACATGCCCATTACGCCCTGAACTTCAGGAAACTCCATGACCATTTCGGTCATCAGGTCTGTTTTAGACAGCAACCCTGCGCGGCTTGCCTGGTCCACATCAGCGTCGATATGGCTCGCAATAAACCCAGCTAACGTACTGATACGTTGCGACTTTTCTTCTAACGTTCCCAGTTGTTTCTGAAACAGGACCGAAGACAGGCTGGGCAAACGGCTTTCCAGCGTTTGCTTTTTATCGGTATTGAAGAAAAACTCAGCATCAGCCAGACGTGGACGAATGACTTTCTCATTACCACTGATAATTAATGAAGGGTCGTGGCTGTCGATATTGCTGACAAACAAAAAGGTGCTGGCCAGTGAGCCGTCTTGATTCAACAGCGGCACATACTTTTGATCATCCTTCATGGTATAGATGAGCGCTTCTTTAGGCACAGCTAAAAAGCTGTCATCAAATGACGCAGTCAGTACTACCGGCCATTCAACCAACGCGGCAATTTCTTCCAGCAGGGCAGTATCGTAATCAGGAGCTAGCTCCAAATCACTTGCGGTCTGTTCCAGACTGTTTTGAATGGCTTCAGCCCGCTCGGTAAAGTCGGCCATGACGTATTGCTTTTTAAGCGCCTGGGCATAGTTGTCAGCGTGATCCAGCTCAAACTGGCCATCACCATGAAAACGATGACCTAATACCATGCGGTCACTATTAAGGCCCAGTGCCGTAACCGGAATAACCTGCGCCCCGTACAAGACGGTCAGGGTGTGTACTGGTCGGATAAATTGAGTAGTATAATTACCCCAACGCATAGGCTTTGGAATGGGCAGCTTAGATAACACCTGATTCAGCAGACTTTCAAGCAGGGCTGCTACTGGCTGACCCGGAACCTGCGCCCGATGCAGTAACCATTCGCCTTTATCGGTGACCATTCGCTCAGCATCGGCGACTTCAATACCATTACCTCGGGCCCAGCCTAAAGCGGCCTTGGTAGGTTCATTATTATCGTCAAAAGCCGCGCTGATAGCAGGCCCGCGCTTTTCTACAACTTTGTCTTCCTGTGCTTCTGCCAAAGCCGACACATAGACAGCTAAACGGCGGGGCGCTGCAAACCAGCTTACCGAGCCAAAGGACAGCTGAGCACCTTCCAGGGCCAGCTGAAACTGGTCAGCAAAGCTTTGACCAAGTTGCTTCAACGATTTAGGAGGCAGCTCTTCTGTGCCCAGTTCAATCAGTAAATTTTCAGTGCGCACAATTACAACTCCTTCTGACAAAGAGGAAAGCCAAGTTCTTCACGGGCCTGGTAATAGCTCTGGGCACAGGCTTTAGCCAGGGTGCGAACTCGCAGAATATAACGCTGCCGTTCCGTTACTGAAATCGCATGACGGGCATCTAACAGATTAAACGCGTGCGAGGCTTTCATGACCTGTTCGTAGGCCGGCAAAGGCAGATTATTGTCGATAAGACGATTGCTCATGGCTTCACATTCATCAAAGGTGGCGAACAAAAAGTCGACATTGGCATGTTCAAAGTTGTACTTAGACTGCTCGACTTCATTTTGATGAAAAACATCGCCATAGGTAACCTTGCCCATGGGGCCATCGGTCCATACCAGATCGTAGATAGAGTCTACGCCCTGAATATACATTGCCAGCCGTTCAAGGCCATAGGTGATTTCGCCGGTGACCGGCTTACACTCAATTCCGCCCACCTGCTGGAAGTAGGTAAACTGGGTTACTTCCATGCCGTTTAACCAGACTTCCCAGCCAAGGCCCCAGGCGCCCAGAGTAGGAGATTCCCAGTTATCTTCAACAAAGCGAATATCATGGACGAGGGGATCAAAGCCAAGTTCTTTTAATGAACCAAGATATAGCTCCTGGATATTATCCGGGGAGGGCTTCATCATTACCTGAAACTGATAATACTGTTGTAGCCGGTTGGGGTTTTCGCCATAGCGGCCATCTGTAGGACGACGGCAAGGCTGAACATACGCGCTACTGATGGGTTCAGGTCCCAGCGAGCGAAGAAACGTCATCGGGTGGAAAGTACCGGCGCCAACTTCCATATCCAGTGGCTGGATAATGACGCAGCCTTGTCGGGCCCAGTAATCCTGCAGAGCCAGGATAAACCCCTGAAAGGTCTTAATATCGTATTTGTGCATACAATTGCTGCTTCGTTTTAAACTATTCAAAGGTGGCATAGTATACAATTTGTCTGGCACTGTATGTAGGGTTAAAGCGTCAAATGCGTATTAAATCAACACCAAAAAGTGAGAACACCCCATGAAGGAACAACCAACGCGCTGCGCATGGGTGACGGCGGATCCTATTTATCAGGAATATCACGATACTGTGTGGGGGCGCCCGGAAACAGACAGCCAGATGCTGTTTAAAAAATTATGTCTAGATGGCCAGCAGGCGGGGTTGTCGTGGCTTACTATTTTAAAAAAGCAGTCCAATTACGAAGCCGCGTTTTATAACTTTGAGCCTGGCCGAATCATTCAGATGACCGACAAAGATATCGAACAGCAGATGCTCAATACCGGAATTATCCGTAACCGTTTAAAGATAAAAAGTATTATCAAAAACGCCCACGGCTATTTAAAGATTGAAGAGCAACAGCCTTTCAGCGAATTCATTTGGCAGTTTACGCAGGGCAAAACGCGAATAAATCACTGGAGCGATGCCCAACAAGTGCCGGTGAGCAGTCCCGAGTCACAGGCCATGGCAAAAGCGCTCAAACGCTATGGATTCACCTTTGTGGGAGAAACCATTTGTTATGCCTTTATGCAGGCGACGGGAATGATTATGGATCATGAAACAAGCTGCCACTGTTATGCAGCAGCGTGTCGTGAGGCGATAGATTAATTAAACAATGCTGTGGCAGTAAGTTTTTATCTCTGGCAGCTCAGCAATGACTTTGGTTTCGTGCTCAGCTTCAATTTCTTCACGGGCCTGATCTTGGCGGCGTTTTTCTGACTTGGGTAATTTATTACGCTCCTCCAGTATCGCAAAGCCATTCACCTGCGCAAAAAGCGTATGAATATGGGGAAATTTTTTCGCAAAATTTGGCGGTGACTCCAGGGGCAATGCATTGAGCAGGTTGACGATTCGAATCGTGCCTTCAGACAAGTCACATTGCTGCTGTTCCATGGCTTTAGCAATCACAATAATGCTTTCGGTGATGGAGTGCGTGCGTTTATCCCGTGCCGCAGTATGACGCTGCTTTTGTCTTTTTAGCATAAACAGTAAACGGCCGGCATACACACCTAAAGCCAGAATAATGACTATCGCTATAACAATCACGATGGTCGTGGCCATAAGACCTCCCCTTTACTTTTTAAAATCGTCCATCTTGATAGCGTCTAAGTCATCTAATGGATCGTTGTCATCGTCAGCTTCTTCTTCAGCTTCAGGGTCGATACCCAGCAACTCACAAAGGGTACGATGGCGGGCCATTTTTTCATCCATGTACCGCTGTTCGGCTTTGGTCATGGTCTGACCTTCATCAGCCTTGTCCAGCAACAGCATTAATTTGCTGTCCGCCTCAATCGCGGCAAGTTCTTCGGCTGGGGTGGCATAAGTAGGCACTGAGGCCTCTTTGACCAGAGCCACAGGCTTTTTACTACCATGACGCGGATCATTTACTTGCTTACGCTGCCCAGTATTGGTGTTTGCCTGCTCCTGGGCATTACGGTTGCCCGATGGCTGTCCTTTGCCTTTCTTTTTTCCTTGCTGAACAGTGGTGCGCGGCTTTCTGTCAGGATCTTTTCTGACGCCAATCTGACCGACTTTTCTGGTTTTCTTGCTTCTAGAGGACATAGTTGCTCTTTGATACCTTAATTTATAACGGCGTAGTATAACTTTGCTTGTGCATTAATACGACATCGGCGCTCACAAGATACACCTGGTATCCATATTTACGGCCAATATAGTAGAAAGTTTCATCACTGAAAAAACTCACATGAGTAGGATCGTTCTTGTAATGCCAGTTTTTAAACCGCGCAGCGCTGATGACCCGTTTGGTCATCACACACAACCAGCCATGAGTTTCAAGACAGGCATCAAGCCGGTTGAGCTCAAGAACGGGAGCATGAAAATGCTCGATGGCTTCGGTACAGGTTATAAACTGATATTGTCGCTCCAGGGCTTTGGTATCAGGGTGAAAGAAAGGATCGTATAAATGCATGGTGTGACCGGCAGCTTCTAACATAGCCGCGAGCACCGGGGCAGGGCCGCAGCCAAAATCCAATCCGGTCGCCGGTTGCCCAAGCTTTGCGCATAAGGGCGCCGCCGCCCGGTTTAAAAATTGCCGGTAGCCTGTATCGTCAGGATGATTTTCATGTAACTGATACTCCGCCTGTTCAGCCTGGGCACTCGGCAAATAGGCCGGCGCTACAAACACCAGCTTACAGCAATGACACTGATGATAGACCCTTCGCTGATCCTGATGATAAAAAGAAGCGTGGGGGGTGCTGCAAAGAGGACAGATGGGATCAGACATGGAAAAGACATTCAGATAGGCCACAAAAGAAAAAAGGGTGATGGCTTGCGCCATCACCCTCGATGTTTCAGTGTCGTATGACACTTCTCCCGTTTTGCACCCCTTGTGCTACATTGGCTTCCTAGCCCGAAGTGCTCTACTTTTTATTATTTTTTACAGAGCTGGCATTGTTGTTTAAGGTCTTCCTGACGCTTTATCCTGTCATCCATGTGCTTATTATTATTGTTTTATGTTTCAGACCGCTTTAGGCGATTACCAAAACTAGAATTGTAGCTTACACGAAAAAAAACAGATTACAACACCCGGTTTAACAGAAAGTTAACATAAGTGTGGTTTTTTAATGTAATCCGGCTAAATAATCGGCAAGAGTTTGCATTTCATCGTCGGTGAGTTTCATGGCGATGTCACGCATCATTCCGTTCATGTCATTGTGACGCTGTTCCGCCTGAAACGCTTTTAGCTGAGCCACGATATACTCCGGGTGCTGACCACTGATGTCAGGGAACCCGGCTAACTCCATGCCGTTCCCCCGGGGGCCATGACATGCGACACACGCCGCCAGCCCTCGGTCTACATCGCCACCACGGTAAAGAGCCTGACCTGCTTCTACAGCACTTTCCGGGGTAGTACCCAGTTTTGGCTTTTGTTCTGCAAAGTAAGCCGCTAAATCCTGCATATCCTGTTCTGATAAAGGGGCCGCCATACCATTCATCACGGCATTATTTCGGCCTTCTTCACCACCAGACTGGGCGGCCAGTTTAAATTCTTTTAATTGTTTAACTAAATAATTCTCATGCTGACCGGCCAGCTTGGGATTCATAGGGATAGCACTGTTACCGTCCGCCCCGTGACAGGCTGCACACACCGCGGACTTTTCTTTACCTGCCTGCGCATCGCCCTGAGCCAGGGTGGTGCCGGTTAAACCAAACGATAAACACACCATAAAACACAGTTTTTTCATAAGTTAACTTCCGTAAAGGATCCAGCGGTATGGCTGGTATACGTGGTATTATTGTTATTTAGCACATTTAATGCATCTGAAATCCAAACCCATAGTAAAACGATGCCTTAAAAATGTACAATCCTGTGCACATAATTTTTTGATGATAATCAAGCAGTATAGACGGAAAGATCACTATGACGTATTACACCCAAGCCAAGTTTAGCACCAGCGCCCCCGATATCCGTCATCTTGAGGGTGATGAGGGCATCGAAGTGGCGTTTGCCGGTCGCTCAAATGCTGGCAAATCCAGTGCTCTTAATACGCTGGCGCGGCAAAAGAATCTGGCGCGCACCAGTAAAACGCCGGGGCGCACCCAACTTATCAATGTGTTTGAACTTGAAGAAGGTCGTCGTCTTATTGATTTGCCCGGATACGGTTTTGCACAGGTGCCTATCGCCATGAAGAAAAAATGGCAGCAAGCCCTGGGCGAGTATTTGCAAAAACGAAAAAGTTTGAAAGGGCTGGTAGTGTTGATGGACATACGTCATCCCTTTAAAGATTTAGACCAGGATTTAATTTACTGGGCGGTCGAGGCCAATATTCCGGTCCTGGCCCTGCTGACGAAGTCGGACAAACTTAAGTCAGGTAAGCGCAAAGCCCAATTGATGATGGCTCAGGAAGCGGCATTAGCGTTCATGGGTGATGTAACGGTACAGACCTTTTCGTCGCACAATAAACAAGGGCTACCTGAATTAGAACGGATACTGGACGGCTGGTTTCATCGGCACGATGAGAAAAAATAAGCCTTAGAAAAAGAAAAAGCCCCATCACAGCAGGATGGGGCAAAAGGACTGAGAGAAAACACATAAAAACCATAGATATAGAGTCAGCAGGTCGCAGTTAGTTCCGAAAGCTTGCAAAAAAATCTAAAGTTTTTTAAAAGGTCTTTTAGTTCATAAGGTTAGGGCTTTCTGGGGCTAGTGTGGATTTATCTCAGGCATAAAAAAACCCCAGCATAAACATGCTGGGGTTAAAGCAAAGGTTTGAAAACAGCTTTCTCACCTCTGTACCCTACAGGCAGAAGACTACCGTACCCGGCGCAAAAAAAGCAAGCTATTTACGTAATTTTATTACCAAAAATATTGAACGTCCCCAGTATTTTTGGCAAATACTGTAATATTGTTACTTTTTAATGGGCTTCGTCCCAGTTTTTCCCCACTCCGGCTTCCACATCCAGGGGGACAGAGAGCGTCGCGGCGTTTTCCATCAGGCCTACGATCTTAGTGATGGACTCCTCCAGCACCGACTCATGAATCTCAAATACCAGTTCATCGTGTACCTGCATCATCATGTAAATGTCATCGCTGTTGAGACTGGTTATCCACTCATCCACCTGTAACATGGCCATCTTTATAATATCAGCAGCCGTACCTTGCATCGGCGCATTGATCGCGGCGCGTTCAGCACCCTTACGGCGGGCCCCGTTACTGGCTTTAATATCCGGCAAATATAGGCGGCGGCCAAAGACTGTTTCGACATAGCCTTTCTCTTTGGCCAGAGCCCGGGTGTCATCCATATATTTAAGTACGCCTGGATAGCGTTCAAAATACAGATCCATGTATTGCTGAGCTTCGTGGCGCGGGATATTTAGCTGCCGCGATAGTCCATAGGCCGACATCCCGTAAATTAACCCGAAATTGATGGCTTTGGCGCTTCGGCGTTGCTCGGAGGTCACTTCGTCCAAAGGTAGGTCAAAGACTTCAGCGGCGGTGGCCTGGTGGATGTCTTTACCTTGCGAGAACGCATTCAGTAAGCCTTCATCCTGAGACAGGTGCGCCATAATACGTAATTCAATCTGAGAATAATCGGCCGCTACAATCTTGTAGCCATCCCGTGGCACAAACGCTTGTCGGACCCGGCGTCCTTCTTCATTTCGAATCGGGATGTTCTGCAGGTTGGGATCGGTAGAAGATAAACGTCCCGTGGCGGTCACCGCCTGATGATAGGAAGTATGCACCCGTCCGGTACGATGATTGATCATCTTGGGTAATTTGTCGGTGTAGGTGCTTTTTAATTTGCTCAGTCCCCGATATTCCATAATCATCTTGGGGATAGGGTAGTCCAACGCCAGTTCCTGCAACACCTCTTCTGAGGTGGAGGGCGCGCCCTTCGGGGTCTTTTTGACCACCGGCAGTTCCAGCTTTTCGAATAGTATTTTCTGAAGCTGCTTGGTTGACCCCAGGTTAAAGGTTTCGCCGGCTTCTTCGTGCACGGTTTTTTCCAGCTCATCTATCCGTTTGGCCAGATCCTGACTGTGCTGGGCTAAACGCTGGCTATCGATAAATACCCCCAGCTGTTCCATGCGCGATAAGACACTGGCCAGCGGCACCTCAATGTCCAGCAAAATAGACTTAAGCTTTTCGTCGTCTTTGAGTTTATCCCACAGTACTTCATGCAAACGAAAGGTGATATCTGCATCTTCAGCGGCATACGGCGCCGCTTCTGATAGATCAATCTGGTTGAACGTTAGCTGCTTTGCGCCCTTACCGGCGATATCTTCAAAATGAATCGTTTGATGATTCAGATAGGCCAGGGCCAGGGAGTCCATATCATGGCGGGATGCCGTGCTGTTGAGCACATAAGACTCCAGCATGGTATCAAAGGCAATGCCGGCCAGGTGGATATCATAATTGGCCAGTACATTCTTATCGTACTTAAGGTGCTGTCCGACTTTCTTCAGATTTTCATCTTCCAGCAAGGGCTTAAGCTGTTCAAGCACCCACTCGCGGTCCAATTGTTCAGGGGCATCCGGGTAGTCATGAGCGACAGGAACATAAGCCGCATCACCGGGGGCGATACAAAAGGACAAGCCTACCAGTTCCGCTTCCATATATTTCAAACTGGTGGTTTCGGTATCAAAGGCTATCAATGGTGCGGCAGCGAGCTTTTCAAGCCACTGTGAAAATGTGGCTTTGTCGTATATGGTGACATAGCCGCTGCGATCAATGTCCAGTACCGAGGTCGTTTCTTCCTGAGTTTGCTGGTGGGTTTCTTCGGCTGCCTCTTTAGAGGAGACTTCATTGAGCCAGCGTTTGAATTCATATTCAGCAAATAGGGTTTGTAGCTGTGCGTTATCAGGTTCAGAAGGGACCAGGGTTTTAGGGGCGAACTCAAGAGGCACATCACACTTGATGGTTGCCAGCTCATACGACAAGCGGGCCTGCTCTTCGTATTCCTGCATTTTTTTCGCCATTGATTTACTGCCACGAAAACCTAAGTCGGCAATTTTGTCGAGGTTCTGGTAAATGTCATCAATGCCGCCGATACCGTTTAGCAGCGCCTGAGCGCTTTTATCGCCGACCCCAGGTACGCCGGGGATATTGTCTACCTTGTCCCCTTTCAATGCCAGAAAGTCGATGACCAGCTCCGGTGGAATACCAAACTTTTCTGTTACCCCGGGGACATCCATCAGCTGATTGGTCATGGTGTTGATCAACGTTACATGCTTGTTTACCAGCTGAGCCATATCTTTGTCGCCGGTACTGATCACACAATCTATGCCCTGTTCGGTGGCCTGAGCCGCCAGCGTGCCGATCACATCATCTGCCTCAACACCGTCTTCCACAATAATGGGGAGCCCCATAGCGCGAATAATTTCATGCAAGGGTTTGATCTGGCTGCCCAGCTCATCCGGCATCGGTGGGCGATTGGCTTTGTATTCAGTATAGATTTCGTCGCGAAAGGTTTTTCCTTTGGCATCAAAGATCACTGCCATATGCGTAGGGTTGTACTGGCGTATCAGGCTACGAAGCATGTTGATCACACCGTAGATCGCGCCCGTATCCTGTCCTTTAGAGTTGGTCAGTGGCGGTAAGCCGTGGAAGGCTCGAAAAAGGTAAGATGATCCATCTACCAGGATGAAAGGTGGCTGTTGTGTATTAGACATAGACCCGTTTTGTCTCAAGAGTTGTTACGGCAAGGATGCCACAGGCAAAGGCTGATCGCTA
>VMHT01009921.1_pt1 | contig 12824 bp, 10 predicted proteins | sample 4693611 | NCBI WGS metagenome assembly VMHT01 (sample SAMN12280063, study PRJNA550983) | marine metagenome | isolation source: seawater sampled from same location over 5 years 0.02-0.2 micron viral filtrate | place: USA: collected off the coast of southern California halfway between the port... ... | reverse complement strand
TTTATATCCTATAAGTTGAGCAATTAATCTTACATGATATGCATCAAAATCAAATTCAACCAATGCACCATTTTCAAATCTACTACAAAACGAATCTCTTGTTCCATCTTGTTTATTCATTGCGGCAAAATTAAATCCACGGAATGCATTAGATGGTCGGCCTGTAGTTGTATGATAATGATAATTTGAATAGACCTTATTGTTAGTAATTAACTCTTTCATTTTAAAAGAATTAGTTACTTGCATTCCGTTAGATTCAATCTCAGCAAATATTTTTGGATAATGTGTATTAAATTGTTTGTATGTTTCAGTTAATTTAGAATTAACAATCATTGGCATTGCATACTTGCGTATTTTTTGACACATTTCTACATGTTTCATTAAAGGAACAATTGTATTTACATGCTGCAAATTAGTATGTCTTCTCCAATAAAAATGATGAGCTGCTGTATAATAATGATTTTCGTCGTATGCTTCTCCGTATGTATACCACCATAGAGTTTTAACATCATAGACATTGTTATTTCCGCCCATTTGTAACCATAACTTTTTGTCATGGACAAATATAGATTCTAGATTGAGTAGTTTATTTAGATGTTCTTTAAACCCGGTTAATTGTTCTGTATGATGAATAGGAACAATGAATTCAATTTCATTGTTTGAATATACGTATATACACGATATTTTATTGATAGACGGATGTAATTGATGATCTGCTAATATTGGAACTACCAATATATGAGTCTCATTTTCAATATCTTGTAATAACGAATCTAGTTCTTTTGAATCGTCTTTTATTATCATACATTAATATAATAATAAATCTTTTGATAAAATCAAAATATTCTAGTATGAAGTAGCCGATGTTGAAGTATCAGTAGTTTGTATAGGCGTAGATGAAAAAGATTGATTTATATTTTCTGGTATTTCATATGTAGTGTCTGTATAAAATTCAGAATATGATTTAAAATATTGTAATAATCCTGACATTTTTCTTGATTTATTACGTATTGTTTCAATATTTTCTTCTATCACTCCTATTTGGGTAATTCCATTTATTGTTGTCGTATTTAATGGACCGGTGATTTTCCATTCAATTGTTTCTAATTGATATAAATTATTATCAATTTTCTTTTTTTGATAATTCTTAACTGTTTGTAAATCAGTTTCAAAAATTTGATTTGTAGATACATTTTTTAAAATATATCTTGTTATACGATTTTTCTTAATATCATCTACAGTAGGGGATGGATAAAATATACTCGGAGTACTATATTTAGTTTTTATTTTTGATTTATTAGATTTATATAATTTTATATCATCAGATTCTTCTTGATATGGAATTAGTGGAATTGATTTATTAGAATTATATCTAGCTAATGTATAAACTTCGCCGGTAATATATTTGTGATATAATCCAATATATTCAACACGATTTTTAGTCATATACTCCTGTCCAGTAGTATATTGATTCTCAACGATTTCTTCTTTGTTATAATATTCTTTTTTTCTCATTATATTATTGAACGGCTTCTAGCTCTAGTGGAACAAGTTAAATTAGTTGTCCATTCACCTTTTGAGTCAAGTTTATGAACTATTTTATCTACAGTGAATACCCAATCACTATATTTTTTTGGTATTCCTCTAAATCTTAATACATCTCCAAATCTAAATCCATTAATACCGTCGACTGTAAAATCTAATGAATATGGGTATCTAGGTTTTTGTATATTTATTGAGTCTTTTAATTTAGGTTCTGAATATTGAACATATTGAAATAAAGCTGTTTTTAAATTTTCTATATATGATTGATCATATATATCTAATGTTAATTTTCCTTTTGATTGTTTCAATTGTTTTAATGATTCTTCATGTTTTTTTGTCCATCTTTCTTCAAATGACGGCCTATTAGTGTTATTTGCTAATATAAATGGATTGTATGCGGCTACCTTCGAAGGAGAAATTGCATCAGATCTAATACCAAATAATAAATTTTTATATTTATCAGGAATTTCATATGAAAGTTTTGCATCTCGTACAATAGTTCCTAACCCTTTGCTAGAAAATAATGGAATTTCAAATTCTGATATTTGTTCATCTGGTCCTAGATAATTTTGATCATATAATAATAATGTGCTAGTAGATTCTGGATGATAAATAAGTCCAGGAGAAACTGCTCCTCCTAATGTTGTACGTATTTCACGACATAATAATTTTATAAAATTTTTGATATTAAATGGTTTTGTAGTTTCTAATCGTAATTTATTTTCAATTTCAGCAATTGTTTCAACATTAATTAGTATTCTAGATATACATCCATACTTTGTTGATTCTAATGTTGGATCAACTTCATCCTTGTCAGATACTTGATAGAATCCTGGAATATTGTCAATATTTGTTATTTCGTCATAATAGTTAATATCATAGTCTTCATACAGATGTATATCTGTAGTGGCTGCTTCTTTATTAAAACTAGCATCTGCATTTGTTATTGTTGGCGAAAATGTCGGAGGAGTAATATCACTTTCAAATATCGATGTATTAGAGAAGAAACTACTATCAGAATTTACTTCTATAGAATTATTAAACTCATCTGATGGTGTAATCTCAGTATTTGTAGTGGTGTCTTTACTACTTCTTCCAAATTCTTTATTTATTAATGGTGTGTATGTATTTGTTTTTGATTCTTCTGTGTTTCCTTGATATAATAAAATACGTTTAGGATCTGCAGAAACTAATTCATCATAATAATTTGTTTTACAGATTCGATCATCACAAACAATTTGCATATTTGGAACTACTATAGGAGAATCTATATCAGTATCATCTTCTAATGCTGGTAAGTAAATATATTTATGTAAAAAATCTATTAATAATCCTACTGATATCATAGTAGAATATGCATATTTATTATTATCTTTTGATTTATATAATGGTCCATACATTAATACACGATCAGTTGAATTTGGAACATATCCAGATTTTTTCTTAGGTTTATCATTTTCATTTAATATTTGAAATTGTTTAATAAATCCATCCGGATAATCTTTTTTCAATCTTTCTACTTCGTTGTTAATATCTCCTTTTAATATGTCAGAAAATGTTTCTGTTATTGGTGCTTCAATTGAAGAATTTGGTATTCTTGGATTTACTATGAACATTGATACATCAGTATATATACCAAATATTGATCTTGTTGATAATGTTACATCCAAAGTTCCATCTATGTTATACTCTACTTTAAATCCATCTACTAATCCGGTAAATACTAACTGATTCATTTTGAAAAAATCATCTAAATCTAGATCTGTTCCTTCATATTGTTGTTGCAATATTTTAGTAGTATATAATAATTCATCTTGATTTAATTTAGATTCACCCTCTTCATTTTGTATAACATCTTCAGATTGTTTTATAAAAATTTTTAATGCTCTACCAGGTCTAAAAAATATATCTTCTATTTCATTTAATTGTTCTGGATCCATTATTACTAAATTAATGGTAGCAGTATTTATTCCTTTTTCTCCTTGATCTGCTACATTAACGGTAACTCCTGTTATAACAGGTCCAGGACGTGTTGATATATTTGTTGCATATCCATTAACTCCACCAGGTAAATATGAATTTCCATCTTCAGAATTTTGTGTTACTAATCCACCTCCTAATGTTCCAATTACTGGTGTAGTAGCTGTATCTCCTTCAAATGCTTGAATTTGGACATTAGTTAATTTACTTAACATGAAATCTATAGACTTTGGAGATCTATTTAATTTTCCAGCTTGAGATCGAGCTAGCAATTCTTTTCTTAAACTTGAATTAACTTGTGAATAATAAACATCTCCTGCCATAATATTTTATTTTATATTAATTCTTCTATAGTACTTTTGGGTGGTATTCGTAATCTTGTTTGAATAGGAACATATATAGTTCCTTTTCCAATACTATTGACTAACGCAATTGCCCACCATAAATTTTCATCATCATAAAATTGTTTAGCTAAATGATCTAACCTTTCAACTGATGTAGTAACTATATAAATATCTTGTTCTGATGTTGGTATTGTTGGTAAAAAGCTAGAAGCAAATCTTTGCTTACCTGCATCTGTTTTTATAATTGGTATGTTTTCATATCTATTCATAATTTTCTATTAGAAACCAGGTCTACTACCTTTTCCTTGTTGAATTAATTCTTGATTTTTTTTGTTCTCTCTACTAGTACGTCTTTTGTCTTTTCGAATTAATTTTTCTGTTTGTCTTTGTTGTCTTTTTGATAAATCATCAAATGATAATGTTTTTGCTTCAGTTTGTACTGAATCACTCAACCAATCATTATTTCCTGGTTTAGGTTGTCCGTTTTCGTCAAAATCTTTTGCCAACGTATAGAATCTTCCTCCTTTTTGTGGTAGATAATCGGTAATCAAGAATCCAGATAATGTTACATCAATTTTTTTAGGCACTTCCATATTAGTTGGATCTTGCTCAATATTTGTTTCCCATGTTGTTTCAGCATCTTGAAATGTATAAAATACGCTAGATACTGCAATTGGTTGTTGGACTAATAAATCACCTACGGTCATTCTTAAATATGGAGCTTTCATTACGAATGTATCATCTGAATATTCAGGAGCCGTATAACTAGCTAAATAATTTAATTTTCTGTATATTGGTTTTAGTTCATCCCGATTTGAAGCATATACCGTAAATCCTATATCAAAATTTCTTGAAAATCCTTGATATGTATAATTAGGATCTGCTCTTCCTATAAATTGTACAGGACTCCAATTGGCAGAAAATGAATCAGTTAAAGAATTTATAATTGCTCTAAATACAATAACATCATCAACTTCAGTTGATCCAGGATATAATTTAGGACCGTTAAAAAAGAATTTAATCAAATCACTTGTTCTACCTACTCCTAATGTTTCTCCAATAGTTGATCCGAAAATTTCAGCTTTATTTAATGCTCCAGCTAAAGCTCCCTCCGGTTTCCATTGATATATTGAACTATTAGATCTTTTTCCAAAGTCAATAACTGTAACTTTGTCTCCTGTAAATCTTGTTGTTAGTTCTAATGGATTCTTTGATCGTACCCATGCTCCTATATTTTGATTTATACTTCCTCCATCTTTTAAATCTTTAGCTTTTGATAATGCGTCTTTTATATCAGTGCCAGCTAGCGGATTCCAACTGGTAGCTACTTCTGATCTTTTTGTGAAATCATTACCAACTGCTGCAGAGTTTATTGGAAATCCATATGTGTTTTCTAAATTAAATACAGAGTATGCTCCTCCAGGTAATGTTCTAGTAGCAGAAAAATATGAACCAGCTTTTACACTCCCCCTAGCTGCTGCAGCTGCTCCGTCCATTCGTTTAGAAGAAACAGGCAATCTACTTCGGAAGTCTTGATATGTAGCACCTGGTGCTAAATTTGGATTTGGACGTAATTCTGAAAATGGTAATGTTTCAAATGTTCCTTTTAAAGCATATGATGAATTAATATTATCTAATCCAAATAATGCAGTAGCTCCATTCAATATTTTATTAGCTAATCTATTACTTGTTGTTTCTAAAATGTCAGTTTTTGAATTTAACCCTTTAAATTGATTTTTTGCATTTAATGCTCTTTGTTCATCATCTGGAGATGCATTCAAATTAATTGTTTTATTTTCATATTTCTTATTTGATAAAAATGAATTAGTTGTAACCGTTCCATCATTACTTTTGAATGTCGGTCCTATTTCAGTGGATTCTTGTTGATCTGGTTGGTAATATTGATTTGGAACTTGAGTACCTATAGGCAATATTTGTAATGTTGGCATTATGATACTTGGTCTGCTGGTAGATGATTGTGTTGTATCAATAATATTCATTTGATTAGCTGGAATATTAGTTGATGTTTGTGATGTATCTATAGTATAAAGCGTAAATGGAATTTTATTTGAAAATTGATTTGTGTTTACATTGTATTCTGTGCTAGGAGTTCCGTTTGAGGATTGATTTGTGTTTACATTGTATTCTGTGCTAGGAGTTCCGTTCGTGGATTGATTTGTATCTACGCTGTATTCTGTACTAAGAGTTCCTTTACCTGATTGTGATAAGTCTATAGAATATAAAACACTAGGAGTTCCTTTCCCTGATTGAGTTAAATCGATTGTATATGGTTTAATTTTTTCTAAAGATGTCGATACTTCTAGAGTTGGATCATATCTTTCAGTTAAATTGAACTTAGTTATAAATCCATCCTCAACCTTATCACTAATAGGTATATATTGTTTGTTTATGTCGAAAAAATTTGCCATATCTTAATTCTATGTTAATCTATTTCCTTCTGCTAATTCAATTGATGTTAGTATAGCACTTCCGTCAAAATTATTTATAACATTGAATTTTACTGACTTTAATGCGTCTATTATAGCCCGAGTACCACTATTATTATTTGATGATATTTGATTGTTCGGTGTGATAGTTCCAGCACTAGATGGAGTAAATGTTTCTGGCCCCATTTCTCCTACCATATAAGATGTACCGGATGCTACAGGTCCTCCAAATCTTTTACCTCCGCCGGTGGTGGGTTTGAATCCAGCTGCAGGGGAAAGTCCTCCTTTTATTGCACCACCTGCACCTTGAATAAATGATCCTACAGTCATTGCTCCTACAAACATTTGTCCAACATCAGTTTGAAGACCCTGTGTGATTTTATCTACAGCTTTTGCAATATCATCTGATCCGGCCATACCTTTTGCATCAAAATTTGCACCAGAATCTCTTACTAATGCTGATTCTCCTTTTGCAAATCTTCTATCAAGGAATTGATCACTTAACAATGTTTCTATTTCATTTAATGCTTCTAATCCAGCTGCACTTAATTGTCCTTCTTGTTCAGTAGTTAAATCATTAAGTTCATCTTGTAAAGTAACAATATCTAATAATTTTCCTTCATCCATATTTAACATTTGTGCTAACGTACGTCGAGCTTCTATGTTATCAATTAAGTCTTTACGATGATCTCTTGTTAATTCTTTAATTATATCCATCTGCGTTGCAGCATCTCCTTCTATAGTCGCTCTATTATATGCAGCTGCAACGTTTTTGTAATTTTGTGTTTCTAATCGTTTACCAGTAAACAATTGGAATTCATATGTTGCTTGAGTTTGTTTTTGAATATCTAACATTCCATCGCCGGTCTTTTTTAGATCAGTTAATGTTAATCCAAATCGTTTAGCTTCAACAGTTGTTCTCATTAAAGCTTCTGGCATCATTCTGCTATATTGTGCAAGTATATCTGTACTAGTTTCTGATATTTCTCCGAAAAACGTTTGAAATGCTCCGGTAATATTTTCATCTTGCATTTGTGCTGCTACTTGTATATACTCATCAATTGATGGTATTAATTCGTTATTTTGCAAATTTGTTAATTTTCGAACAGATAATGCTTCTTTAGCTGATAAATTTAATTTTTCTCGGAGTATATCATTTGAACGAAGTAAATTTTTAAAATATGGTTGGGAAACTTTGTCTAGTCTTCCTAATCCAGGAGTTAGTTTGTTTATTTCTGTAAAATAAGCTTTTGCTGTTTTAGTGTTAATGCCTAGTTTTAAGCCTAGTTTATCAATTTGTTTTCCTACTTCTTGTGCTCCACCAGATGTTAAATTAAATTCTTTAGCAATACCTCTTACTCGTTCTTCTAAAATATCAAATTGAGATACTACTGCTTTAGTTCCTTGTTGTGATAGTCCAAGAATTCTTATTTGTCTTTCTAGTAGGGTGTTTGTTTTATCAATAGTTTCAGCGTACGCTGCATATTTATCAAGAAACTCTTTTAATTTTGTTGTGTTAAATAATTGGTTTGTAATTGTATCCGATATTGGATTGTTAGTTGAATCTCCACCACCGGTGGTTCCGCCGCTGCCGCCGCCGCCACCTTGGGGTCTTTGTCCAATTACCGGTAATTGTTTTAAACTATATATTGGAGTTTGATTTAACAAGTTGAACATCCTTTCTTATAAATATTTAAAAAGGACCTTTTTCTATTTTTTTAGACGATTTATTTCCAGATTGAAGTTTTTCTTGAGCTTCTTTTTTATCATTGTATAGTTTTTCTATTTTTTTTATATAAAATGATCGTAGATATACTGGCATATAATATAATGTCTCCCAGTCCCATTTTCCTTCTCCAAGCCATAGTAAATCAAATAGATTAGAGTGTAACTTTGGTCTGTCTTTAGAGGTTAGGCCAAAAAAGGTCTGGTCCAAATTGAAACCCGGCTGTAAAGGTGCCTCCGTCTTCACCTTCAACTTCTATTTCTGTTACTAATCCAGGCATATTGTCTAAAACATGTTTTTGAAACTTTTTAGATTCTAAAAATGTAAAATCATATTGAATATATTTTTTTATATCTTCTATATTTCTTTTTTTATTAGTTTCACGTATCAATGTTAACAAAAATGATGAAATACGATTTGATTCTGTAATTTCGAAATTTTGTTTTTTTGGAGCATATGAATAATGAATTATAGATCCATCTTCACAATGATATATACATTCTCCAGCTTCATTTGTATTTAAATCAGTTGATTTAAATTTTAAATTATTTAAATTTACAGAACGATTAATTTTATTTTTTGTTTTTGGATCGGTAATTGTAATAGGATAATCACTTCCGTATGCAGATATTCTTGCATTTACAATCAATGCTTCTTTATCAAACCCAGATAATTCATTGATATCAATGTCAGAAGTTATCAATGAATCTAAAAGTTTATCTAATACCACTCCTTCATTTATGTATGATGCATTTGTTAATATATCTTCATCATATGCAGTCATATGACGCATTTCAACACTACCTTGTCTTAGTAAACTATCTTCTGGATATATTTTACCTGCAGATGGTAGTTTTACTATATCCGAAGGTAATTTTGATTTTTGTTTTTTATCGTATTGTTGTTTTGCTAAATTAATTAAATTTTTATCGTCATAACGATCTGTTACTTTTGTCATATAAAACTCCTTTTAATAACTTTATTATAAATATATATTATCTAGAAAAGTAAAGAATATATATAACAGTAGTTCCTAATGCTGCACCCCACCATGAAGAAACTTGATTTTTTTCAGATCTAGATAATCGATATCCAGTTCTTTTCTCTAGACTCCATTTTTTATTTGCTTTAGGCTTTACATATGTAAATACAATTGATGGAACTGCTGTAAATGCTAATGATGAAAATTTTGGATTTCTAGTTAACCCTCTTGTATTATAATATGTATAAAAATAAGAACTAAAAAATCCTATAGTAAATGGTATTCCTGGAATATGATCTTGATATCCTTTTGTTCTACCCATTACATAATCATTCATTTGTATTGTAGTGAATGGTTGTTCTTTTTCTTTATATAATATAGATAATTTATTATTTTGTTTGTATCCAAATACAAATTCTGTTGATATATCTTTTAGAAAATTATTTTTATTATACAATATATTATCATTATCAGCAAATAATATCTTTCCAATAATTGGTTTTTCTTCAAATCGAAAGATAGTATCTTGACAAAATACATTAAAAGTTAATAATAATAAAAATGCAATAAATATACGATTCATATGTTACCTAAATTTAAATTGTAACAGTATGAAATTGAATAGACTCTTTGTAATAAATATTTTTGTACAGTAAAAATGGGAGCAATAAACTCCCATTATTTAAAAAAATTAATACTTTAATACTGCATAATCATATGATAATGTCAAAGAAATTTCGACTGCAGATTCATTTGACCAATCCATATCTCCAAACGATGCATCATTAATATATGCTCCTACTAGTTCCCATTCTTCTATTTTTTCACCAGTTGGTGATAAAGAATAAAAATTAATATTTCTTTTATATGAGGAAGCACCAGTTGCATATCCATCTCTACCGGTTAATGATTCATGATGATTACGAATCCATGTCATCACTGCTTGTGCTCCAGACGGAACAATTGCATCATATAATGTTATAGTGAGGTCTTGCCATCTGGTTTTTCCCTTAACTTTTCTTTCAACATTAATATGATCTAAGACTACATTTCCGTTATTAACGCTTGGTCTACCAGATGCTTTTATTAAATGAGATGGAATATCTTGAAATTCCATAATAAACCTATTGGTCATTTTAGGTTCCCAATCAAATGCTTTTGCAAATAAATCGGTATAATCGACTCCTGCTAAATTTTGTTCTAATTGAGTTTGACCTTGATTTGGTAATTCTTTAAGTAAATCTATGTTTATTGACATTTTATATCCTATTTTATATAAATATATTCATTTCTAAAAATTAATCAGGAAATGAAGCACCAGTTGGTTGAATAGTAAAGTCTAATACAATAAATTCTGCAGTTCTGGTTGGCTGTAAGAATAATTGTCCTACTAAAAAGTTTTGATCAATTACATCTGGTGTGTTATTTGTTTCATCCATTATTACACGGAATGCACTTAAACCTGATTGAGCTACTACATCTTGCAAATAAGGATTTACTATTTGTAAAAATCTATTTCTTGTTGATGCAGTGTTTTGTTCAAATACTAAAAATCTAGTAGCAGAAGCAATAAATTTCTTAACGGTGATTAATAATCTTCTAACATTAACTCTATCTAATGCAGATGGTAATGCTTGTAATGTTTTTTGTCCCCAAATACATACTCCTTCATTTGGAAAATTAGCAATTGGATTAATTCTATTTTCATATAATTCATCTCTATCTGATTGAGATAATCTTATATATGTTTTAGATACCATTGATAATCCACCTCTATTTAATCCTGCAGGTGCAAACCATGGATGTGCAATTCTATCTGTAAATGATAACACACTAGGAACAACAACTGATGGTGGTACCCATAATGATTTAGGTGCACCAGCTGGTTGTGCTAATACCCACGGATAATATGTTGCTGCATAACTTGAATCCAATGTTTTAACAGTATTCTTAGCTGTGCTAATATTACTTGTTTTTCCAACAGGATCCATTACATAAAAAGCATCAGCTCTTGTTTCACATAATAATATACCAGCATTAGTTACAGAAGGATGTAATTCATGTACTACACCTGGTGTTATCAACATATTGAAATCATATTGATCTGTATTTGACAATGTATTAAATGCATTTTTATATGCTGTTGTACCAGATTTTCCATCTGCTGAACAATCAAATCCGAATGCATTCGTAGAAGAAATATTTTCTCCGGAATATTTTGGTAGATTTGGTCTAGCTCCATCAAATCCTCCTTGTATAGGAATCATAAACTTTCTTGTTCCAATAGCTATGTTAGCATTTATAATTCCAGCGTCTAATGCTGTTCCGATTGATCCAGAATATGGTGCAGATGATGGAAAGCTAGCTCCAGCATCTTGATTTAAATCTCCCAAATAAAAATCTGAGTTATTACCTGTTGTTGATCCAGAAGTTGGAATTGGAGCAAGATAATTTAAGTTATTTGTATTCGTATAATCAAATCCAAAGAATATATTTGAATTATATCCAGATGTTCCAACTTGTGTAGTTACATTTGAACTAGCAACTAAATTAATACTTGCTGATGGATTTAATATTGGAGAACTTACTGCTTTATATCCAAATGGTATTGCACTAGGATTAATTTTATTTTCAACTGCAGTTGTTACCTCAACTCTTATATATTTTGAATTATTATCAAAAGTCCCTGATTCAACCAATCTTTTAGAAGATGGATCAATATATTTATGAACATCTCCAATTACTTTTAAAATATATCTAGGAGAATCTGGATTTAAATTTAAATTGGTAAATGATTCTAAAATTGCTGGCGATGTGTCAGTATCGTCAGAATCAAATGGAGATAATAAAATATTTTTACTATTAACAGCTCTTACTATTAAATCAAATTTACCATATCCTGTTTGTTCAGGATTTTCAGCAGCTGTTATAATATTTTGTATACCTATTTTAAAATCATAATTTTCACCCGTTCCATGAGATAATGAATGTACTTTAAATAAGTTTCTTGATGTTCCGCTTATTTTTTGTGAAGTAATAAATGGAGAAGCTGGAGCTTTAAAATCTTGTAAATATTCGTAATTGTCAATAATTTGTAACTTAAGGGATATATGAGCTATATTATTAAATTCATTTTTAATATTTTCATTTTCATATTGAACATATACAGGATAATCAATTGATTTAGGATTACTTCCAAATATTTTTTCTATATATGAATTGCTTGAATTATTTATAGAAGCAGAAATTGTTGTGTTAACGCCTGTAGTAGAAGCAAATCCAGAATATCCAGGATATGTATTATCAACACCATATGAACCAGAAACTGTTATGGAAAATGATCCTGACTCGCCACTTGAAATGCTTGAGTCTTCAAATATATTTGCATCTGCAGAATAATTTATAGGAACGGTAGGATGAAGAATATGAGAAACAAAACTTTTCTTTCCTGCTCCAGATCCAGACTCTGCAATAACTGCTAATGCTCCATTAGTTAATTTGTAACCATTTTCATATAATAATCTAGTTACTGTTAATGTTCCTGCATTATCTAGATATTCTTTTGCTGTAAATGGTAAATATGAATCTTCTGTATATGATCCAAATATACTTTCAAATTCAGCATAATTTTTTACTTTTGTTGGTATTTGTGCTGGGCCTTTTATAGTTGGTCCAATTAAAGCAGCACCTATTTCACCAATTCCTTGGGGTAAAAATGACTGATCTATTTCATTAGTAAATACACCTGGCGATACAATTCTTTCGGCCATCGATTATTCTCCTATAATTATGTTTATTAT
>VMHT01090161.1_pt1 | contig 12830 bp, 14 predicted proteins | sample 4693611 | NCBI WGS metagenome assembly VMHT01 (sample SAMN12280063, study PRJNA550983) | marine metagenome | isolation source: seawater sampled from same location over 5 years 0.02-0.2 micron viral filtrate | place: USA: collected off the coast of southern California halfway between the port... ... | reverse complement strand
TGCAAGTCTGGACTTGAACCTCCAGATGCAACTTCGTAGCATACTGTAGGGAGAGTTCTTGGCTCACAATATGGTAAATTACCATTCTTTCTGTAGTGGAGGAGCCACTTTTTCTGGCAGAAACTGAGGCCATCGTTCACTATTATTGGTAACCTTTGGGCATACTGCTCACAAATCATGGTAACCTCCACCCCTCCATTGTGAATATACTGTGGATAACTATTGAAAAGGTTGACTTTTGACTCAAAATATGTTATTATCATTGTTAATGATATAAACAACAGGGTGTTTATACCGCTACCTAATTAAGGCATCTTCTTAATTAAGTTCGCTTCGGACTGTAGTGTGTAATGCCTGGAGTCATGAATGGTTAATAAGCAATGGAAAGAGAGGTTGGAGGGCTATCAGAGTGCATCAAAGCACCATGCAGAACCTCACACACGTCATCTAAAGGGCATAGTAGAGTCAGTAACACACTTGACTACCTTAGAATCGCCGGGCCTACGTGTGAACTTTACTGCACAGAGCCCCTCTAAACGTGAATGCAGAAGCATATTGGAACAGTTCTTGAAGGAGAACTGGCCCAATGAGCCGTATAGGCTCCGCACACATACTGATAGTCATACCATATACATATATAACCTGGCTAACCTTGACATAATATCATACTTCTTGCTGGCATTTACCACAAAAAATGGTTGACTTTTATGCTTTTATATGTAATAATATACACATAATCAAGTTGTAGGAGACATATGATACTAGAAATACTACTAATAGGCTTAATACTTTACTGTGTATACCAGGTTATGGCTATACCTTTATATGCTTTTGGGTTTTGGGGTACTGTATTCCTGGTATTATTTGGTATACCACTATTAGTAATACTGGTACCTTTGTTCTTTAGTCATATAGGTTGGGTATATGCTATAGCAGGGGTACTGGCTACACTTACTATAATAGGGTATAGTGTAGAGGACTCACGTTCTGGCAACTAAAAGTTTTTCAGAATAAAAAAGAAAAGTTAAGAGTTCGGTGGGGGTACCGGTTTATACTGTAGAAGGCTACAGGTTTTGAAAAATGGCATGACCGGAAATACCAAAATAACCCTACATATACCCGCCACCCTTTAACACCACTAGCACACAGGTTCACACAGTATTCAACTATTCTCTACATAGTGTGCTGTACTGTGCTTTTATATAGACATCTCCCTTTCTGAAATTTTTTTACACACATTTTTTACTGTATATATAAGCCGATTATAAATAATCACATGTATTTGTGTATATGCAACAAAGTGTTATTAGAAGACTATCATGAAGATCCAGAGTACTATACTGAAGTAATGGGTTCAGGTTGTGGTAAGTGTATAGAATGGTTAAAGTCTAATCGTTATCCAGGCACAGAAACTCCCATATTCGAAACAGATAACCCATTAGCAAAGTAAACAGTTGTGGATAACCATATACTCATACGAGTCTACAGTATGTGATACGAGGTATCACTGCACTATAATTGCACAATATTGTATTCAATAGGCATAAATACTATTAACAACAGTTTTAAAAGGAGAATCAGTTGCTAGACTCAATCAAACAATGGTGGTACACAGTAATAAAAGAACAATATGAACTGACTGTATGGTTTGAAGATTCATGCACTACCAATTTAGAAACCAAAGAAGAGACTTTCACTAGAACTAAGAAGACATTTCAAATGAAAGGCATATCAAAACACACCAACAATCACATCAAAGGTGTAGACATCAATGGTTGTGCAGTAGAAATCAAAACAGTTAAACCCTTTGACTATCACATAGTTAAGATATACTAGCCCTAAACACCATGAAGTCACAGTCCGCCACAGTAAACTCACCAGCAACTGGAAAATTTGGGTGCGTTGCGCCGTATCGCTTCGCTCTTAACTCTCCGCCCCTGCCCAAATAACATGGCTCACTACACCAAACAGCATGGCAAACGTCACAAACTCAATATAAATGTGCTCAGCAAAAGCCTTATCACTGAACTAAAAGCATACAGACATGTGTTTGCAGAGTTGAATGGCGTTAAAAAGAACATATACAACGACATCAATCAGTATATACAGTTCGTAAATTCGGACTTAATCACTGAACTCAGCATGAATAGTAGAAGTAGACTGCAAGTATGGGTAGTAGACAGTCACTCAGACAGTGATAAACGTGCATTTGAAGGACATTGTTTGATGTTTGTTAATGCCAGTAGCAGTGATATCAGTGTGATGCGTAGTCAAAGTGGAGCAGAATTGGTATCTATCATAGAGCCAGGACAACGTTTCAGTATAAATCCCAGTCATAAACATCAGATATTAAACAATCACAGGGAGGAACCTGTGTATTTGTTGGGAGTTGACAACGGTTGGGACATGAGCATGTGGGCTAAAATGCTAAACAACTAGTGTTACAGCAAATATTATTAACAATATACTGCCAAAGAACACACATAACAAACTAAAAGCAGTTAAAAACAGTCTACCCAATGTGGGTTCGAACTGTTCATCCTTACTTCCCACACCCAATAACAGTTTTAACACAGTCTTCATCACTTAAATCCTATTTGCATGAACCTAGTATATGCTGGAGTTGATAATTCGCCACACATTAATTGAGTTTTTAAAGGATATTTTTGAATAAATTCATCTAAATTATCACAAGTATTGATGTGTCCTTCGAATTCTTCTGAATTATTACTTTGAATTATTAATAATTGATCCTCATCTACACTATTAAACCAATTATTATCCATGTGTTCGCAACTGGTATTGATAATCCAATTGGGTTTTACTGTAATTAATTCGCCACCTGTCTCAAATTCACAGTTATTTAATGTTAAATTATCCACATCAGCAACTACACCTTTATATTTCCATTCATTTTGCACATGCTTTTGATTTAATTTCTCTGATTTAGCAATACTTTCAGCATCAATATCTATTCCATACGTTCTTCTTATGTTGGGAAACTGTTGAAACAAAGGTTCTATTAAACTTCCAACCCAACTTCCTAGTATAATAACAGTATCAGGATTAGGTGTAGGCAGTTTTTCTATACGCACTCTCCACAATTCCCACAATTCATCTATTAACCAAGCCTTACTGGCTAGTTGTCCTTTGCTAAATGCATGTGCAGGGTATGTATTTCTGTTTTGTACTATGTGTTCCCACTGACTAACAGGCATAGAGAAACGCAAATTAACATAATCAGTTACTTCTTCCCATGTTTTAAAATTATGATTCATAATATTCCCTTAACCATTCGTAATCATTTATTTTATTCAATGCTTCTACATCATTGATATGTTGTTTTGCATATTCATTTCCTGCTTTGGCTCCCTGTATGGCTTGCTCAACAAAGTCTCCTCTGTCTGCATTAAGCCATTTATTCAAACGTTGAGCACTTTCTTCATCTGTGTTAAGAGTCAACTTAACGCACTCTCTGAATGCACTTCTCCATGTGCTGTACTCATCTGTGTTAAACTGTGTTGTACATGCTACTTCAGGCATAACTTTAAAACGTGTACTTAAACCAGTTGTAAAGTCTATCCCCCAACTTGTTGCTTGTTGTACTTGTTTAGTATTAAACAGTTTAACTCCCCCATAACCATATGTGTCTCCAGTAACTGGGTTTTCACTGTTCCACACATGTGTAACTTCTTGGTCATATACATCTGGTATATAACTAAAATCAAAATCTTCTTTAACTACTGCATCACCATCAACTACCCAGAACATATCACTTTCACATATCTCACTAGCCTTCTTGTGTGCATTAAATATTCCTTCTACATCTTGTACTAATTGTGTATGACTTGGTAACTTGCTTAACAGTTCTTCTGCATTGTCTTGTTTGTATGTTATTAGCACTATAGCATAGTACTTGTATATACTTGCAATCTCTTTAACATACTGTAATTGACCTCTAGGCATTTTGTTTACTTTAATGTCATCACTAGTTATATCAGGTAACTGCTTGGGCCATAAACGTATTCCACCGTAACTGTGTGCTTTACCTGTAACAGGGTTAGCACGTTGCCATGTGTGTACTTTATTATGATTAACAGGTTCAGGTGTAAAGTTTACCATACCCTCTGGAGTATTAACATCGTAGTCTATAGTGTAAAACAGTTCAGTTGAACTTTGTTCTCTAAAGTCTTTTAGTTGTGCTAGTAATGGTTTATTCTTTTCAAACGTAAACTTCTGCCATTGTTTATCTTTAGAAGCAACAACAGGCATCTCTTTTAATCTATCAAACTCGTTGTTAAGTATCTGCTTCTCACTTTTAAATTCTATATTAGTAGGAATCAAACGTACTGCTGTACCCTTACTGCCACTATGCTCCCATGCATGGACTACATCTACATCATATTGTGTAGGATAATAATCAAACTTAAACTCTGCATCTATATCAACGTAAGGATCAACTATGTACATCATACTAGTACTCGTTTGCTGTGCTAGACGCTCATAGACGTCGTCTAAGCCGTCCTTTAGTTCTTCTGGCTGTAAGTAATACACTGGATACTCTTGTTGCGTACATGCTATCTCTCGTATGTATTTGGGCCTACCCTTTACTTCGTTTTTGTGCCTTAAACTAATCCCACCGTAATCATATTGCTTACCTGTAAGTGGATTTTGTTTTTGCCATACATGTTGCTTACCTACATCATATGCATTAGGTTGAAACCTGAAATCAAATGTACTTAAGATATCCACATCTTTATCCACAACCCAGAACCAATTGTAACTACTTTCTTGTAAACCTTCATCATAGGAATCAAACACTTCGTAACCTTTAGTTCGAAGTTGTGCTAGTTCTTCTGACTCTATATCATTTGTGGGGTCTGTTGTGATAAACTTACTCTTACCTTTTTCATTTACTGGAACAAGTTTAACACCACCTGCTCTGTAATCACTAACACTTTCTATTGCTCTAGGGTATTTGAATTCTAAGTCTCCCCTGTACTTAAATATCAATATGTATTCATTGTCATGTTCCTGTGGCACATAGTTTAACTCTTTAGTAATTTGGTGTTCACTATCTACTAACCAAAACATATCTGTTTTACTTTGTTTCTTAAACTTCTCGTAATCCATAATGTCATCACTATAAAACAAATCATACTTTACAGGTATCACATCTTCTTTATAAATGTATTCCTCTACAAAGTTTCTAAACGGCTTTGCTCTCATAGGATTACGAACTAGCCTTACTCCACCACATCTAATATCATGTGGCTCTTTTATATCTGCTGGATATCTATAATCTAAATGTCCTGGCATCTTGAATACATGTATATACTCTTGTTCAAACTCTGTAGGAACATATAACCATTCGCCATTAATGTATTTTAAATCCTCATCTATAACCCACATCCAATCTGTATTGCATTCACTAAACAGTTCGTTATACTTTTCTACTGTGAACTCTTTTTCATTAACGTAAAATACATCATACTGTATGTCTCTAATAGGACATGTTCTATGTATCTTTACTTCGGCATCTCTCCAATTGTCTGGAACTAATCTAACACCTCCCATACTCATTGGATATTTGTCTTGTAATTGATTAGGCATCTTAAATGAATGTATCATTTTATATTCAAAAGGATTAGGTGCCCAGTCAATATCCTCTTGTATAAGATGTTGCTTGTCTATAAGCCAAACATACTCATCGCTTTCACTATCACGTTGACTATAGTCCTCCACATCATCTACATACAACACAGGATAATGTATTGTTGCATCTAAGTAATCGTGATACTTAATCTTAGAATCATTCCATTCACGTGGATATAACTTAACTCCCCCTTCCTTTTCAGGATACCTGTGTTCTAATTGTCCACGTAAATGAAATGAATGTATATAGCCTGGTTCAAAGTTCCCTGGTGCCCAGTCTATATTGTCTGCCAACTTATACTCTGAGTCCACGCACCACACATGTGTGGCTTGTGGATTATTCTCAAAGTAGTTCCCTGGTGATTGCTCAAACAAAATTTGAAACTGTTTCTTACATACAATCTTATTGTGCATCACAGTTTCTTTGTTACCTTTCTTAGGTAACAGTCTTACGCCCCCGTAATCTTCTTCGTTCCACTTCCATGCATGACCATACATTGCTGTATGTCTATCAGGCACATAGTCGAACACTGAATAATCTGTTACTACAACATCACTATCAATTACCCAATACAAACTAGTTGTACTGTTTATATCCTCAGTACTGTCTATTTGTTTTGCAAATGGCAACTCCTCTTTTAAAGATTCGTTATCACCTATGTAGTAAATGTTATACATCTTTCTTTAATCTTTTCATCTTCTCTTGTACAATAGGATCTTGGAATATTAGATCCATGTAAAAGTAAAACCTGTCGCCTTGTTCTAACTCAGCGAACATCAATTGTTGCATACTCCATGTGCAATCGTCTCTGTGAAACCTAGCACTCATGCCACACCTAGGACACTTGTCCTTTAACTTATAAAACATTACATCATCTTCTTCGACAATAGGATCATATATCCATGGGTCTCTACTCATCTTTTCAAACACCACGTGACTGTCTGGACTACTAACAACTTCGCGAATAATTTGCTTTACATATTGTTCACTGTCTTTTTTAATCTCTGACATGTACCTGTACCTTATAATGTTTTGCAAACTCTTCTGCTTCTGCTTCTGTGTTTACAATTGGCTGTCCTTTAATATTCAAACTAGTATTCAACACAACAGGACAACCGGTTTCTGCATACCATTGTCTCATGGCATGATATAAATCTGGATGTTGGTTCCTATTAACTGTTTGAACTCTACTTGTTCCGTCTGCATGACATACTGCTGGAATCTCATCTGGTCTTTTGCACTTAGCAACAAAACTCATATAAGGACTGCTTGTTATACCCGCAGGCATTTCAAACCAATCCTCTACATGTTCTTCTAATACTATAGGAGCAAAAGGTCTAAACTCTTGCCTACGTTTTATTTTATTAACTTTGTCTTTAATATTAGGACCTCTTGCATCAGCAAATAAACTTCTATTACCTAATGCTCTAGGACCAAACTCTGCTCTACCATTTGCAACTCCAAAAATATTTCCTTTACGCAAACTTTGTAAGAACTTTTCTTTGGGCCATTGTCCTTTTATGTTAGTACCTAAGTAAGGACCGTTCCATTCTAAAAAGTTTCCTGTATTCTCAAAATAATATAATGCCGCGGCACCAAGACTGCTACCCGCATCACCTGGGTTAGGCATTATCCAAATATTTTTAAATATATCATTATCATATATCAAACTATTAGCAACACAATTTAATGCTACACCACCCATGTAAACTAAATTACGACTACCACCGCTGTACTTAAATGCTAGTCTACAGTAAGCCATAATCCTTTCTTCAACAACTGCTTGGGCACTAGCGGCTAAATCAAATTGTGTTTGCTCATCTTCTACATCTATGTTGTTAAAGAAACTGCTAGGCAAACCTTTACTCATATCAATTGTTTTTAAACAGTTGTGCAAATCGTCAATAGGAGTATCAAACAAATGTGTTTCCATTTTAGTTTTGTAAATAGGTTTGCCATATGCCGCCATACCCATTAAGATGTATTCATCCTCCATAGGCTTTAATCCTATTGCACTTGTAACAGCAGTATAAAATAATCCTAAACTATTTGGGAAGTCTATCTCATGCCGTAACATAATACGTTCATTCTTTTGCCATGTACTAATAGTTGCAGTTTGATATTCACCTATAGCATCTATTGTAACAATAGCCGCATCGTTCCAGTTATCACATTCTTCTGGCAATGTCAACATACCAGCCGCCGCATGGCTTTGATGATGTAAACAGTTAGTAACAGGTATGCCTTTTAGTTGTGGATAAAAGTCTTTAATCCAATCTTCAGCAGTTGGTTCTGTAAAAGCAGACTTTATACTACTCCAAGATAACTGTGACATTCTTCTTTTCTTTTTTAACTTACTGCTCTCATGTAAAACTATTACATCAGGCAGACCATGACTTAATGCTTCTTTCATTAAGCCTTGATTTAAGAATGCATCATTCTTCTCTCTACTATATCTCTCGGCATGCCCGGCAAACAAAATTTTACCGTCTTCAACAACACTAACACTAGCATCGTGAAACATACAACTTATTCCTAATATCCTCATCTTACTCCTATCTATATATAAAAGGATCGCTCTTACGCATCTTCTCTAATTTCTTTTTTAATCTTTCTTCTTCTTTACTAGACAACGTATTGTTAGGTAACTCAGGCACAGACTGTTCAATATTATCAGCAGGCTCTAGCCCACCCATGTCAACAACATTGTCTACAGGACCTAGACCATTCATATCTTCTTTTTCTTTATTCATTTTTTATTCCTTAAAATATAATTCTTTCACGAACTTTTTTAGTCCTGTGCTGTACCAATCATGTACTTGCTTGTCACCATGTAATGTAGATGAAAAGTTTCTAGAATGTTTTATTATCATTTTATCAACAAATGCATCATATGGTTCAAAGTAGTTGTCCCAATTCATAAGTCTTTTATAACTAAGTCCAACATTTGGATTACCAGGTTCAAAGTCAACTGACATCCATTTAGCACAACTACTCATCATAACATATGGTGTATTTGTACTTTCAAATATTTTAGACAATGCTATAGTATCTGACATTCTTCTTTTACGACCATGATCCTCACTTGTCATGTACAATGTAAAATAATCAAACAACAACTTAACGTCTGTTCCTATTATGTTACTTGCTGGTCCTGGATCAACTCCTTGAGCCCAATGGTATGTATCTTCTTCACCATCTTCATTTTCAAAGTAAAAATAGTGTCTACTAAATGTAGTCCATCCTATTAAGTATAAACAATTATTGTTTTCATTTTCTGCTAGATGCTCAGTTGCCTTTTCTCTAATGTAAGTATTACCTCCACCAGGCACACTTAAATCTATATGCTTTAATCCAAACTCATTTGCAACATGTCCTGCAAAAGTAGTTCCCTTACATTCACTGCCATACATATGACTACATCCTATTGAAACCAATGTATCAATCATTTAACATTCTCCATAAGTCAGGTATGCTGTCTTTGAAACTTTGGTCACGTTTGTTGTCAAGTAACTCTGTGTACTCTTTGAATATTTGCATTTGCTTTTCAGCATCAGCATTGACATTCTCATCTTCCAATGCTTTTATAATTCCTTCTACCGTAGCAAGATTTCTCTCGTCGTCTTTAAAATATTTACTAGTGTTAAGCCAGTTCCTTAATCTTTTCTGGCCCTCTACTCTTACATGCTTAGGCAAGTTTCTAATGTCTAAACATTTAGGATAGTTGTTCATTAAAAAACTAATGTCTATTCTTCTTCCACTAAACTTTGTAATTTCTTCTGCATAGTCTAATAAGTCTGTAATGTTTAGTATGTTATATATTTGTACAACAGGACTAAACAATATATTACCTACAACTTCTGATGTTGCATAGTCTTTAATATGTTTGTCCACAACAGTCCAAGTACTGCCACTTCTGATATACTCATTGTATTGTGCATAGCCATCAACACTTAAACACATCAACACATCTCTAAACTTGGCTAGTAAGTCTATAAACCTTGGTTGAATGTTTGTCATATTACTATTGAATACCAAATCGATATCTTTAGCAATACCCAATTCCACACACTTCTCTAATATCCAATATGTGCGTTGTATAATAGTTGGCTCACCGCCTGTAAAATATAATCTGTTTACATTGGGTAACCATTCCTCTACTGCTTCTAAAAACTCTGGTGTGTCGAACCAAGGCTGAGTGTAGTCACTAAAATCATTCCAATGTGTATGCTTTACTACAAAGTCTCTTTCTTCTTGTGTGTACAATTCATCATCTTTAAGTTCTTTATAAATTGCACTACTGTTTTGACTTTGACACATTCTACATCTTAAGTTACACAGAGTTCCTAATCTAAAATCTAAATACTGAGGAGGTTCATCAACGTGATAATCATTCTCTCGACTCTTATCTATTATTCTTTCAATCTCATCAGCATTACGATGAAACCCCATCCAGTCTTTAATATAGTTTTCTCTGTAACTTGGAATACCTAAGTCCTCTAACTCATAACATGGTTCGCAACCAATAACACGTTCCCCGGTGTCCATTTGTCGTCTTATATGTTTGTAATGTTTACTATTCCAAACATCTCTCATATCCCCGCCTTTACTTAATAATAAAACATCTCCAGTTTGCATTCCATCAAACTCCATAAAACTATCATCAGTTTTTATTTGCCCATTGGCAACACAACAGAAGTTTACTGTTCCACTAGGTTGTGTCATCACATGTATCCAAGGATACGGACAAAATGTTTTACTATAGTCTTTCATCTTTCTTATCTATACCTATTAATTCCATTGTGTTTACTAACTCCATAGCATCTTTTTTCTCGAACCATGGCTTAACGTGTTCATACAATTCAGGAAATGTTTTTGCAATACTTTCATTTCTATACTTGTCGCTGAATACAGTATGGTTAACAAATAACTCCATCATGTTCTCATAGTGTTCATTGTTAATAAAGTTTAACGTACTCTGTATCCTAGGATCAGAATTGTCTTTAAACTTGTCTGTGAGTGCCTGCTTTGCTTTTAAAGGCAATGCTTTAGCACTAACTTGTTCAGGTACATACACCATATTAAAATGTATATCACAATCTAAGTTATGTTCTTTGTCATACTCTAATAACTCATCCATATAGAATGCGTTAAATATTCCAACTGTATAAAACAAGTTTGTCCTTATGAAGTCATGCTGTTTAAACTTCCAAAAGTTTTCCATTACAGCATCAAAGTCTTGCGGATGTCTTATGTAATTAAATCTTTCCCCAACACCATCTATGCTAAAGAACACTTGTACGTCTTTAAATTCTTTCCAAATTGGAAGGGCGTGTTCAGGATATATACTTCCATTACTATTGTAACTTAAAGTAATATCCTTAGCACGACCCTTCTCAACGAGTCCTTCCAATATCTCAAAATGTCTTTTGATTAAGAAAGGCTCGCCCCCAAAAAACTCTAAACTCTCTACTTCTTCTATTTGGTGTTCTAGTTCATCCCAAAACTTTTCGTTATGCTCGGGCCACATTCCTAGTCTACCCATTTTCTTTGCTAACTGATTTGTATCACCATCACGTTCTATTTCTTCTGGTACCCATTGACTACTTGCAAAACTTGTACATATTCTACACTTAGTATTACAAATGCTACCTAATTTTAGATCCATACTTTTAGGACGAAGATGTTGTAAGTTATCTACATGATGACCGAACTTTAACAACTCCCTTTTACGTTTACTTTCCATACCTGCTTCTTCTTCGTTCCAACAGTTGTAACATGCTTCAGGCTTCTTACCATCTAGAAAATCTTGTTTTAAGTTTGCAAGCCACTCGCTATCCCAAGCATCTTTTAATGTATGACCATCTGCTAAATTTAATCCTGGTGCTGTTTCTTGCATAACACAGCACACACCAATGTCTCCATTAGTACGAGCCTCTTGGTTTATCCAAGGTAGTATGCAAAAATGTTCTGGTCTATCCATCTTGTCTTGTAAACTCCTCGTTTATATCTACTTCACTATAAACGTTTTTGTATTCTACAAACTCAGGAAAAACATTAAAGAAGTCTTCTTTTCTAAACACATCCATCTCTTTAATTTCTTTAAACGTATCTGGTAGCATGTAGTTTTTATCTTCTCCTTCTAAAAAGTTTTGAAACATACTAAATCCATTTGTTGCTCTTCCTAATTTGTCTTTGTCTTTAATCTCTGTTAATAACTCTTTTACATTTTTAATTGCATTGTCTTGTATTTCTTTAGAATGTATTGTTGCTCTGTATATAGGTTTGCCAAACAAAATGTTTAATTGAAAGTCTTCAAGTTTAATAAATTCTTTTTCAACCATATACCTATAAAAGTCTGTAATAGATATTGCATTAAAGAAGTCTACAGTTGCACTAATATAAAAGTCTATGTTAGGTAACTCTGTTTTAATCCTAGTAATGTTATTTTCTATTTCACTCCACACAGTTCCTTTCCTTATGTATTCTGCTCTTGCATGGCTGTCATCTAAACTTGCACCTATGTTAATATTATTAAAGTTCTTCCATAGTTCTATAGCATCGTATTCTTTATAAGTTAGTTTGCTAAGGTTTGTGTTATAATGAACTTGCACATCTGTTCTACCTAACTCTACAAGTTTGTTCATAACATACCAATGCTCATCCATTATTAACGGCTCCCCGCCTGCCCAATATATTTTTTCTACTGTATGTAAGTAAGCATCGAACTGCGATAAAAAATCTTCACTACCTTTTTTAATTTGATGTATTGCTTGTTTAGGAGTAAAATTATATTTACTATCTACTGCATCATGGAACCATAGGCTACTTAAATCTGGCCCACACATTCTACATTTCATATTGCATATATTACTAAAACGTATATCCATATAAGCCATGTTTACATCTTCTACTTGTCCGGACTCTTCTGTACTTTTAACTAATTCCATTTTGTTTTCAAACTTGTTCCATTCATTTGGTTGTAATAAAAACTCTTCATTACTTTTCATTCTTAAAGAATCACTTCTACCTAATGCCTCTTGGTCGTAACACTTAGTACAACTATGATGTTTCTTATTGTTTAAAAAATCATTACGCATTTTTTTAAGTTGTTTACCATTATAAACTTCTGCTATTGTTTGCTCGTTCAAATCTCCTACAACATCTTCTGCTG
>VMHT01139700.1_pt1 | contig 12831 bp, 5 predicted proteins | sample 4693611 | NCBI WGS metagenome assembly VMHT01 (sample SAMN12280063, study PRJNA550983) | marine metagenome | isolation source: seawater sampled from same location over 5 years 0.02-0.2 micron viral filtrate | place: USA: collected off the coast of southern California halfway between the port... ... | reverse complement strand
TGCTCCAGATACAGTATAATGTGTAGTTATAGTTTTTACAGTTTCTGTACCCGTGGATGCACGGATAATAACTTCCATATCTGAATCTGCCGCAATTTTAAATGTGTAAGCAAATACATCTTGGCTACCTGTGCCACTATAGCTATTTTTAATTACTGTTGTCGAAATTGTCATATCTTATTTTATATCATTCTTTTATTATAAAAGGAATATTATAGTCTAATTTATTCTCAATGTCAGCCATTTTTCTAATGGCTCTTTTTAAATCATCCCCTTCTAAAGTTAATAAAAATTGAGTAAATTGTGTTCCATAAGTATATTTTAAAGCTGTTTGGTATCTTTCCATCCACCCTTTATCCATCCATAAGGCTTCTTCTTGACTTTTTGATAATTCTTTTCCACCAAGTAAATTTGTAACAGCAAGATCAGCTACCGCAGAATAGTGATTATTGATTTGATTACCTTCTTCTATATCCTTCCATACTTGTTCTATTATACCTTGATTAGATACTTTTAAAAACCTTGCTACTGTTTTTCCAACTATAGGCATACCTAATTTTTCTTCTATTTCTGTAACAATATTTTCTAAATTATATGGATCATAATAACTATCAAATTTATAAAACATAAGGCCACCACTATTATTCCATAACCATTTTCCATATGCTTTTGATCTTTCCCATTGACCTGCAATACCACCCATATCTTGTAATTTATCTGGGTATATATTTAATCCTGTAAACGGGTCTTTAGGTGTATCACCTATACCTAATTGATTTACTGCATTTTTAACTGCCGCAAAGAAAGGAGAGAAACTAGGTGTACCTTCATCTAATACAGGCAATACACCATTTAACATTTCTTCATACCAATTTTTAGTTGGGTTATCATTTAGTTTACCATATAATTCATTATATCCATGCCATGTAGCGGCACCAAACATTTTAACTACTTCGTCTTTTGGAAATTGTAAATATACTACTTTGTAAAGACTTCCTGCTTCTGGTTTCATACCAAATTCAAATTCACCACTATCATTTATCATACCTAATGGCACTACAAAATTATTTGCTAATACATCATCACCAATAAGATTAAAGTATAAATGTGCGGCATGACCTAACATTCCATATTTAGCGGCTCTATATATTACTTGTGGTGCAATACCATATGTTAAAAATTTACCCCACCATGCACCTTGTCCTTGGTATCTTTTTGCTTCTAATACACCTCTCCATTCTTCTTTAGCGGCATTACCAAATAAAAATATATTGTTGTATAAAGTTGCGGCATTACCTTTTCTTAAAAAGTTAGGAGAACCTGCCCAATTTCTTATTGCATAATCTATTTGTGCATCTGTCCAATCTATTAGACCTTCTTCTCTTAATTTGTTTAAATGTTTAAAAGCCGCAATTTTTGTAGTTCTTTCAAATACCCTAGAGATTCTTTCAGCAGTTGTTACTAATTTATAATACGGAGGCAACATACTTTCATTGCTTAACCATTTATCTGTTGTTATATCGTTTTCAAATTTTGTTATAATTGTATCTCTTAAATTAGGTGCTAATTCTCTTTCAGCTTTAGTTAAATCTTTTATAGATTTTTCTTTATGAGCTGTTTCAATAGTCTTTTCTAATTCTGCTCTACTTAATTTTTTCCAATTAGGCTTTCGTTTTAACAAGATAATACTTCTTATTACACCATCACCACTCATCCAAGAAGGCATACCTTCTGTAATACCACCTGCTCTTGATCTATATTTTTCTGTTAAAGATATAAATAGTCTTCTATCTAACATTTCTACAGCATCTTTATCCTGTCTTAATTCATCTCTTCTCATAACCTGTCTAAATGCAGGTGTCCATGATTTCCACATTTGTTTTAAAAAACTATTCTTTCCACCATGTATTAAATCAAATGCTGTAGTTTTAGGAAGATTAAGTATTGTTCTCATAGTATCTCTAAAAATATTATAAGACCAGAAAGTAGGATTAATTTCTGTAAACATTTTACGATATGGTGCGTTCATTGCATACATAAGATTAGTTGCGGCCATATTATCATATGCTTGATTAATCTTATCAAATCCATGGGCTACTTCTTTACCCATATAAACTGCGTGTTCTTTTCCATTTTCTGTCCACTTAATTAAACTAAATTTTGATAAATCTAAATTTTTATCTAAAGGTGTCCATTTTATTGTTTTTAAAGTACCCGAACCTGTTACTTGTTTTTTTGCAGGTTCAACAGTTCTTTCTGTAATTTTTTTAGATTTAATAAATGGAAACTTATCTGTTACTCTATACTGCTTTCTTTCAAAGTTTTCGATTTCAGTTTTATATTTCTGTAAGAATCTACTAACCATAGCTACTACAGAATTTCTTTCTGCTATTTGTAATAGTTGCCAATCTTTTAAAATAGTTGCTTCAAATACATTAGCGACTTCTTTTGCTGTACCATATTTAGTAGCAGTTAAAAAACCTGTAACCCATGAATCATTTTTAAAACTAGCATATTCTTCAATTCTAAATGATACATATTCTTTATTATTTTTAATTAATTCAATAGTAGCAGGATCAAATACACCTGATTTCTCTAAATTTTTAATTACATATTTTTGTCTATATGCATAAAATCTTTCTGCTAATTCATATATCTTTGGCATTTCTTTTTCCATTTTCGCAACCAATTCACCTGCTTTAATTACTTCTATACCTTTAGGATTAAGTACATTAGACCTTGGCCCATCTGGTTTTGAAACCCATCTATTCTGTAAGTACACAGCAAATATATCTCTATTAATTCCAAATTCTTGCATTGGTTTAAATACTTCTGTGTATAAAGAGTTTTGTATTCTTTCAATGTAAGTGTCTTGATATAATAATCTTTCTAATGCTAATTCAACATTTTCTCTATCTTCTACTTTAAATCTTTTACTATTCTTTTCTTGTGAAATTAATTTAGCGGCATCACCTAATAATTCACTACCAAACATTTTGCCTTCATGTACTTTTTTATAATAATTTAATATAGTATGAAATACACTATCAACATTTCTTCTTATAAAATCATAAGTGTCTGATATATCACTTTCTTTTTGCATCTTTTCAAATATTTTCATTCTTGTTTCTCTAAATGAATCTACTTGATCTTTTATAATATTCGCATCTCTTTGATCTTTTGGAAGATTTAATTCTGCTTGTATAGATTCCCACATTTTTAAAACTTCTGGTTTTCTATTCATGTAATTCATCCAAGTTCTAAATGCTATTGGTGCTAATACTTGTGTTTCCCTTGGTCTTAATAAAAATGACATCATAAAATCTGCCATTAATTCAGCAGAAGAATATCTATATTTAGTAAATTTTGCGTCATAGAATTCATTAAAAGGCTTCCATTTTTGAGTAAGTTTTTTAAGTTCAATCATAATTTCACTTCTACCTACTAATCCCCTTCTAATAACTTCTTTCTGTATCATTTCTTTTAGAATTTTATCTGTTCTTTGTTTAAGACTTAATGATTGTTTTTTATTACTTTTTAAAGCTGATAATATATCGGGGTGTATTTTGCCTTTCATAGCATCTTTAAGAATAGCTTTTTTTAATGCTGTACTTGCTTTAGCATATGCTTCATATACAGCAGGATCAAGAAACTCTCTTGCTTTTGCATCTGTTATAATTTTAAGTATATCTTTTGGATTAAAACCTAAATCTATAAGTTCTTTATCTGTTTTCTTTTCTAATGCTTTAGCTGTTTTTTCTGCCTCATATCTTAATTTATTCATTTCTTTTTCAGTAAAAGGCCCTTCTTTATTACCTTCTTTACCTTCCATCCAATCATTCATAAATTTTTTTAATGAAGCAAGACGGCCTAATATATTACCTCTAGCTAATGTAGCATTTGGTATAAAATCAATGTAATGGCCTAATTCATGACTTAAAGTCATTAATATAGATTCTAAATTCTTTTTATAATCTTTGTTTGTGGCATCAAATAATTCTTTGTTTATTTCTATTCTTCCTTTACCACCTTCTGTGTAAATCATTTTTCCTAATGTTGTTCCTCTTATTGTCTGCCTCATTTTAACAGCACTAGGAGTATCTCCTTCTGATAATTCTTTAAACATTTTAATAATGTCATACATTTCTAATCCTCTAAATACTTCTGTATCTTTATTTAGATTCATATTTTCCCAAGTAGGAGGTTCTCTATTGAAACCTTTACTATATGTAGTATCAGCATATTCTTTTTCTGATGTTCCAAATTCATTTTTAAATTTTTGTGCTTCGTTATTTACTTTTTGATTTGGTTTATTTGACATTAACAAACCAGCTATTTCACCTTTTTCTGTTCTAAATATTAATACACCAGCATCAGAATACTTTTCACCTGTTAAATTGTACTTACTAAATTTTGTATCATAGTGTCCTGTTAATGTAGCATCCTTACCATCATTTAATTTTTTTAATGCCATATATGCGTGTAAATCAAATAAAAACATTCTATTATCCATTTCTACTACTAAACTTTCTTTTTCAACTCCTAGTCTATTATCTTTATTTACTTTGAATAATATTTTAACTTTATGTTCGTTAGTTTGTTTTGGTATAAAATCTTTAACTATATCAGATATTGATTTATCTTTTAGTCTTGCAACTGTTTTTTGTATTTTGTTTAATTCTAAACCTAGATTCTTATAATGAATACCTACAAACATCATAATACTATTAGAAGATGCTAAACCACTTTTATCTGAAACAAATTTTTTAGTACCTACATTTTCAAATGCTTGACTATCTCTATGAGAAGTTTCAAATATTTTACTATCTTCTTTAACAATTTCTAATTTAGATTCATATTCACCTTTACTTTGTTTTACTTCAAATTCTTTACTATCTTTAAATATTTCAGTTTCTTTTTCTTTAGACCATTTTTCTACTAATTCTTCTGTGAGTTTTATTTTTTCACCATTTGGTTTTTCTATAGTATAAGTATGTTCTTTTCCTTCATAACCAACATCTATAATTTTACCTTTTTCTTTGCCTATAGCATCTATTTTAACTTCTAAACCTTTATAAAATTTAGGTGGCGGTATATGATCAATTCTATTTTCATTACCAAGACCTGTTGATTCATTCATTTTTTTGATAATTTCTAATTGTCGTTGTCTATATTCAAATGGCATATCAACTTTATCATTTTGTAAATCTGATAATATTGTTTCATCTTTTTCAATATCTTTTAAAATTTCTTTAGGTGATTTTCCTGTTTGATAATAAAGTCTATATAATTTTTGCATACCATCTTTCATGTATTTAGAAGACATATTTAAAGCAGTTTTAGAACCACTTAATCCAGCTTTTAATCCAAATATAATAACTGCGGCATCTATAAAATCTTCTTTTTTAGGAGGTACATATTCTTCTCTTTTTGCCGCCCATTCTATTACTGATGGTAGTGAGGCTAACATACTTATTTCACCAGAAACTTTTGATGTGCTTAATAACCATTTTGAATACTCTTCTGGTAAACCAGATTTAGCAATAATAGGCCCAGCTATTTTTCCTGCTACTACTCCACCTGTATGAACACCTGCACCTAAAACAAAATCTTTACCATATACTTTTAATGTAGCTTTACTTAAAACAATATCCCAAAATCCTGCAAAATCTTCTGCTTCATTTTGCATATATGTTTCTATTAATGCGTGTCGTAAAGCACCATGTAAAGCAAAAGCATTACCTGTAATAATAAAAGGTGAAGCAGGTAAAGTAGCCCCTCCTGTAACAGCCGCAAGACCAGTTGCTTGTACTGCTCCAACAGCACTTCCAAGTCCAAACCATGGTAAATCTTGTGCTATTGATCTAATACCAGCTATACCTCTTTTATCCCATCTTTGACCTTCTGTCATAAATTCTTCAATTAGTTTTACTGCATCTATTTTTTTACCTGTCTTTTCTGCGTTTTCTAATTCGTGATATAATCTCCATGCCATTTCAGTAACAGATTGCATACCACCTCTTTCCCATGCATCTTTTCTACCTTCTCCTCCCATTAAATGATCGCCAGACATAGATATAAAATCTGGCATACTTTTACCAAAGGTTGGTACTTGCATAGCTGTGTGATTTATTTCATCTGTTGTAAATATAGAATGATGTTCCATATTCTTTGCTAATCTATTTTTAATTATTTCTAATTCTTTTGGTTTTATACCTTGCGGTATTAAATAATTATTAATCAACATATTAACTGCATTAGCAGTAGAATATTCTTCCATACTTAATAGACTTTTAAAATCTTTTGCGAAATTGGGTTGTTTACTTAAATAAGCTAAAAATAAAGCTGTTTGTGCATCTGCTGTTAAACCACTTATATCTTTGTCATTTTTTAATTCTGCTACCCAATAAGGCATATCTGGTGAATGAATACCAGCACTTGTAAGCATATCTATATAAGCATTTAAACCTGTTTGTACTTGTTCTTCTGACATTCTAAAAATACCAGATTGTTCTTCTCCCCATGAGTAACTTCTTGCTCCCCAACTTTCATTTCCTGATAATACTTTAGAGTAATGTTGTAATACATTATTTAAAATATAACTTGATGATTTATAATGTTTTGGAAGTATTCCTGTTCCTTCATATAAGTGTTGAATACTATTAATTGTATGCCCAGCATATTTGTTTATGAAATTTTCATTTAGTGTAAATTCTTTGTAATAATCTTCATTAACAGGAATACCTTTATCATCATATATTTTTTCATCTATATCTAAATTAATTGAGTTTTTATTTGCAAATGCTTCTTTTTCTAATTGATTAAAATTATAAGGAATATTATCATTTTGATTTAAAGCCTCTTGTATATTTTGATTAAGTAATTCTTCATATTGTATAATTTTATTAGCTTTCTTTTCTTTAGTAGTATTATCTACTTGCAAAGTATAATCGTGTTCTTTTGTTTGTAATTCTTGTGCATTTAGATTTTCATCTAATGGACTAATAAAATCTTCTTGGTTCTTTGGCCCAATTAAACTATCTAATGTTCTTGTTTTAGATTTAAAAGGAATACCAAAATGATTACTTTGTTCTACTTCATTATAACCAGCATTGGTTAAATCTATTCTTTGCTCGTTTACCCAATTAGCAATTTCTTCATCTGAAAAACCAGCTCTTTGTAATTCTAAAACTGTAGCCATATTAATTCTTTATTTTACTTGTTGGCATATCAGTAACACTAAAATATTTATTTATTGTTGGTATAGAGTTACTGTTAAAATCACCTTCATATATCCAATTTCTATATTCTTTTTGGTATTTTTTATATTTGGCACTATTAATATAAGATTCAATAGATTCTTTCTTACCTTCTTCACCAGCAGGGCCAATTTCTACTTCATATGCAGGAGGTATTGGTTTGCTTAATAATCTTTGTGTAAATATTGCTTGTGAAATATCTACTTCTTTTGTTCCTTGTTCTACAACTTCACCTTTATCATTTAGTATTGGTGCTGTTTCTACAAATGCTAATTGATTACCTTCTTCTTTCATATCAGTATCAAAAAATGCACTATATACATCACCTCTTTTTTCAGCAAAAAAGTCTTTTGGATTATCATAAAATCCTTGCATTACTTTATTAAAATTACCTGTTTTCATATTAGCTAATAAAGTTGTTTGGTATATTTCTAAAAATTTAAAACCTACATAATATTCACTTGTTGTATCTCCAAGCATAGCATGATAACTTATTCCCGCCGCTTCTCCTTCTGCTAAAACTTTATTTAATTCTAAAAATATATTAGGTTTTACTGCTCTTAAATATCCAAGCATTTCTTTATCATAGCCAGAACCTTCAGCATCAAATTGCTTCATAAAATTAGTTACTAATTCATCTTTATAACTATTTCTATTTTTATTATATTCTGTTGCCCAACCAATAAGCATTTCTTTTCCTTTGGCTGTTAATCTATCGTCTTGGTTTATTCTTTGTATAAACATATGATCTTGTGAATTACCTAATATAATTTGATCAAAATGTTCATTTAATGCTTGGGGATCACCATGAGTTAAAGAACCAGAAGTAGAAGTACGATTCTTTTTATTTTTCCATACTGTTTCTAATTCTTTGTAATGTGAATCTTTTGTAGTATCTGTTAATTTAGCATTATGTATAAGATTTTTTATGTATTCATATTCGCTTGTTTGACCTTCTGGTAATTCTAATTTATTAACTCTCCATTCACTTAATTTAGTATTAATGTCTTGACTATTTTCATTATCAATACGAGCATGATTATTTTCCATCATTGTTTTTTGTTCTGTAGCTTGTCCTTTTGACCATTCTAATAAAGCATTCCTTGTTTCTAATGTCATAGTTTTACCCATCCATTTTTTATCTACAGGAGATGAATTTAATGTATTATAAATTTCTTGGTAATTTATTTCTGGTTTATCAGTCATATGATCAATATATTGATGACCAGAAGATATTACTTTTTTCCATACAGTATTTTCTATATTTTCCATATGAGTTTGAAAATCTACTTTAATACCTAATACTGCGGCTTTCTTAAATCGTTCTTTTTCTTGTGCAATTAATAAATTAGTTGCTTCCCAAATATTATCACTTAAAGGTATGCTGTCTAAATTTGTATTAAATTCAGCAGTACCAGATTCAAAGTTTACTTGTGCTTCTGCTAAAACTTTCTTTCTTCTATCTTTCCACATATTAATCTGACCATTATTAAAAATGTTATACATATCAGATTCCCATTGTGCGAAAGCATCATCATCATCTTTATATAGTTTTTTATATTTTTTAGTTAGCTTTTCTACTTGTGAATTATAAGTTCCATTATAACTTTCAATTTTTCCATCAGTAGAAAGTTCCTCATTATTTGCAATATTTTCTAAAACTAAATTTATATCAGCTTGAAGTAATGATTTGTTTTTTGTGTTTTTATTATCTATTCTTTGTGTTTCAATTTTATCATTGTGTGCTTTTATAGATGTACCTACAGCATCAATAACATTAGTAAGTTTGTTATAATTAATTTTATTACTTTGAACAGCATTTAACATACTGTTTCCTCTATTACCAACAGAAGGTATTGGAATTTCTCCTCTAGGTATTTTTATTGCCATTTACATCCTCGTAAGTTATTCTATATTGTGCTGGACTAAAAGATGTTTCTTTTACAGAACCATTATTATCTTTGGTAATTGTCCAAGCCTTAAAATCTTGACCAGCTTTTGGTATTCTTTTACTATATCCTTCAAATATCATTTGTTCATCATTCCATACTTTAATTTTAATCATACTATCCTTGTGATGCTTTATAACTTTGCCCCATACCAGCTATTAAAGATGTTTTCCTTTCCCATGATTCTTTACTTAATGCACCTGCTAATTTTACATCCATAGTTCTTAAATCCATTTCTACTCCTTTGTTTATCCAAAATAATGTATCTTCTAAATTATCTACTACAGATTCACTTTCAAGTAATGTAGAACCTGTAAATGTAACACCTCTTGCTCCTATAGCGGCTCTTTTTTCACTTAATAATTTAGCGGCTTTTTCATTTGCCATAATAGTGTCTTGCATTTTTCTAATGTTTAAATGGTACTTATCCCATGCGGCCGCCGCCTTCATATGTTTGGATTGTTGCAGACTTCCCATATAGGAAACTGCTGTACTTGCACCTATTGCTAAAGCTAATTGCCACATAAATATTTATTCTCCTTTTTCATTAGTCTATCACCATTAGTGTTCCTGTTATACCTAAAACTGTCATAGGTAATGGTTGTGTTTGTTCTATAACAATTTGTCCATCTCTATCCCAGCCTAAATTTATAACTCTTTTATCACCTGTAAATTCTGGTATATCTTGACCTATAGGTGTTGCAGATGTTCTAAATGGTAATTGATCTCCATTTATAGTTATACCAACAGTTTTATGTAATCTTACCATTACTTCATTATATCTTTTTTTTCTACCTTGTGCAGTACCTGCTTGTGATCCTGCTTCTACTCTTAAAGTCTTAATTTTTGAACTATATCCTAGACCTATTTCTATAGTTTTATAAGCCGCCCCACTTGGAATAGTTACAGTAATTTGTCCGCCAGATACAGTTTTATTTGGATATACAGCATCTCCTATTAATAATTGTACTGTTTCTCCTTCTAAATGATTTAATCCTGTAACTGTTGTACTACCATCATTTACTAATGCAGTAAGACAAGCATCCATACTTATACTAGAATCTAAATATTCTACAAATTGTACTTTAGAACCATTAATTCTTCTTTCAACAATTATCCATACTTGGTTTTCTGTTGGTTCATTTATAGATGTAACAGATTTTACTTTTGCTTGTAATGATATAGAATGATTAGCCCCAGAACCTGCCGCTATTTGTTTAATTGTTCTATCTAATGCTTGTTGATATGTGTCTGCAAATTCTAAAGTATTAGCATCTCTTCTATAAACCCAATAAGTTTCACCTTCTGTTAATTGTGGTATTTTTGTTCCTCCACCTGCACTATAAACAACTTCATCACCTGTAGATAATCCATGACTTGATATAGTTATATATCCATTTTTATTTGCATCTGCTGAATGTGCTGTTACTGCACTTGCACCATTAAAAGTATATTTATTAGAACCACCAAAAATATGTCTATGCCAAGCTACAACATCTTCATCTCTTTGATAAGTCATTCCTACAAGTGTTCCATCTGTTTTTACAGCCCAATAAATAGAATCTGGTTCTTGTGCATAATCAACATCTACAATACCTGTATCAGTTATATGTTCAGCAAGTAATGTCATATCTGGTGCTAGGTAAGCATCATCTTCAAATCTATATGCAAATTCTCTAACTTTTCTTTGTTGTCTTTGTACAAATAAAACTGAATTACCTATTTGAATAGGATTTGTTGTATAACCACCAAAAGTAGTTTGTTGTGTAATTTGAACATTGTCTGGTTTTAAAGGTTCTCCTGTTGGTCTTCCAACTTTAAATTCACCACCAACTGTTCCTACAATTAAATCCCTTGCAGGTGAAAGCCATCTAATAACATTAACTCTATTGGCCGCTATAGTATAAATAAATGCATCTGCCGCACTTGCATCTCCTGCATCAAATTCTTCGTATAAACCAGATTCACTAGCCCATATAGTTTGTGGATATGCTGTTGATCCTCCAAATACTAATCTTTGTTCAAAAAACGATACTGTTTTAGGATAACCTTTTACTGAACACCATGCACCTAAAGCCCATGTAGCATTAGCATTTGTATTTGCAAAATCTTCTGTTGTTGTTGCTGTTACTTGTGTACCAGAAGAATAATTAGTTATTTTTGCATGACCATCTCCTATTGTAATTAATCTTCCAACATCTGTTGCGGCAAATGTAGATGATGATGCTGTAATAGTTACAGAACCAGAAGTACCGCTTGGTGTCATGGTTGTTGAAGATGTATTAGTATCTAAATAAGGCCCTTTTTGAAAATCTACTTCTGTTAATGTCCAAGATGTATGTCCTGTTCTTGTTAATTTTCTTGGTTTTAAACTTTCTTGTACAATGTACATAACATCTGCTGATTGAGTAAAATTAATATCAAATAACATAGATTGTGTAAAAGGTGATGCTATTTCATATACTTTAGCCGCAGTACCACCAGATGTATAAGAATCATAACTTGTAGAATTTTCACCAGATAATTCAAATGTGTTTGTTGTTTTATTTGCTACTGTAAATCTTCTTCCATTTAATCTTGTCATTCCTCCCACACTATTTATCCATACATGATCTCCATTTGAATATCCGTGTGAGTTAGATGTAACTACAGCAGGATTTGCTTTTGTAATTGCTGTTATTGTTTTATTAGCTTCTGTTATTTGTCCGCCATCTTTAAAAAATCTAATATATTGATCTCCTAATTCTAATACATATGCTTGTGTAATATTAAATTCAAAAGATATTAGTCTAGTAGTTTTTGTACTATCTTTTACTTCACATACAAATCTACTACCCGATCTTCTAGTACAACCACCTTGTGGAAATACTGTCATATTTTGCATGGTATCTACACCATTATTATATTTTTTAAAATCTACTTGACCATGTAGTTTTGGTGTTAATTCACCAGCAGTAAAATTTGTTTGAAAAGGATGTACTCGTGCCATTAATCTTTCCTAAAGTCAGTAAAAGTATCAGAAACAAGATCATCCATGAATCCCTCTTGCCCATCAATACTTCTTGCTTCGGAAAGTTTTTGTTGAAATACTTTTTGCATTTGAGTTTGCAAGGTCGTACTATTAGTTACAGGATAGGCTAAATCAACAGCTAATTTTTGTGTTAATACATCTACGAACATAGCATCAAATAAATTAGTATCTGTTATTCTAGCAACATATAAAATATTTGCTGTTGCTTCATCTGTAAGTAATACTCTTCCGTGTGTAGCTACATTTTCTACTTTAAATATATAATCTTCATATTCCATTCCTAAAACTCTTAAACAATAAGGATTGGTAGGTAATGAAAATTGATTAGCAAATCCGTATGCTGGTGCTGTAGATAATTTTGATAAACTTGCTCTAGTAATTGCGAAATTCCAAGGATGTAATCTTAATACTGAATCTCTTGTATCTTCATAAAATGAATTACATAATCTTGCTCTTTCAGTATCATCTGTAAGAGAAGTTATAGGATCATCTCCTAATCTTCTTAATGCGTTTGAACAAATTGATACTTCTGTAGCCATAATTATAAAATACCACAAAGGCGGCAAGAAATCAATCTTATCCGCCTTTGCTT
>VMHT01149944.1_pt1 | contig 12834 bp, 19 predicted proteins | sample 4693611 | NCBI WGS metagenome assembly VMHT01 (sample SAMN12280063, study PRJNA550983) | marine metagenome | isolation source: seawater sampled from same location over 5 years 0.02-0.2 micron viral filtrate | place: USA: collected off the coast of southern California halfway between the port... ... | reverse complement strand
ATCGCATGGTCGTTGCAATGTCCGAATGCCCCAAAAGTTCACTCACAACACTTAGCGGTGTGCCGTGGCCGACGAGGTAAGTTGCGATCGAATGGCGTAGGTCGTGAAATCTGACGTCGGGCCGCCCAATGCGTTTACGCGCAGTTTGAAAGGTCCTTGTAATCGACTTTATGCGACCGGTTTTTCGCGCAAGGTTTACGACCGGGGCATGGTTAGGGGCAGCGACATATTCCCAGTGAAAGCCGCCAGCAGTTTTTTGTTTTCCTTTGCATACGTCACCAATTTTACTCGAATTGCAGCCGTAGTGACCGAGCCTGACCATTTCGCGGCGAGCAACTGTTGCATTGTTAAATATCAAACCAAGCTCAACGTTTTTTACACGCTTGTTTGAGCCCGGACGATCAAGATCGCCAGCGACATAATGCGGTTTTCCGCTAGTCGCCGCTTTGTGATGTTTAGCGCAAACCGCACAGTCGCAATTATTTTGACCGTAAACAAACAGCGGGCCGCGCTTTCTCTCGCCGATAAGCTCGACAAGCAACGGCCTCAAATCCTGATGTATCGGCGCAAAGTGCTCTTTGCCACCTTTTTGGATCACGCGAATTGTATCGAGCTCGAGGTCGATATCTTGCACATTGATATTGTGCACCTCTGATTTACGTAAGCCCGTCAGAAAAGCTGTAATGACGATTGGTCGCGCATGCGGCACCATCGCAGCGACAAGCGCCATTACCTCGTCAGGACCGGCTAACGTTGTATGCCTTTCGGCCTCGGCTTTCGTTACAGGCAAAAACTCGATCGGGTAGCGCAAATAGCCTTTACCTTTTAGCTGTACCTTTCGAGGCAACACAAATTCGTCGGCGCGGTCATCGAGCGACAATAAAACTCGCGTAACCTTCGCAAGCTCGGCGTTAATTGTAAGCGGACTGTATGGTTTGCGACCAAGTTTTTTAGCGACGTCTTGCCGAGCTTTTGAATACCTAGAGCGGAACTCACGATTGATACTCGACAGTTTAAAGTCGCCAAGAGCCTCAATAATGTTGCGCTTGTGGTTTAGCTCTCGAGCCTGACCTTTTTCGTCAAGCTCTCCCCACGCTCTGACGTTCCAAGCAATATCAAACGCCTCGGAGAAATTTAGGTCGCGTTTCTCTGTGCGCCCAAACCTAATTTCGTTCCAAGCTTTTTCTTGCTCGAGCTCAAGCATTTGCATTGCTTTCGAAATGTCAGACGTATGCGTCGAGCCCTGATATACGCGACCGTCGATTTCAAAATAAAAATATATGTTTGGCGTGTTTTTCCGCCAGTGCAGATTAGGCGGTAACTTTTTGCGACGCGGCATGCTGCGTTCTTTCTTCAATAAACTTTTCCACGCCCTCGACCGTATATTTTGGTTTACGAAATCCGGGCAACGTGACGTGCTCGATAAGACCGGCTTGTGTGTATTCTCTAACCCGGTCGGCAGAAATCCCTAGCGCCCGTGCTACGTCGCGCTGGGTCATTAATTTGGGCATAAACTACTCCTTACGCTACTTGGCTACCCAGACCCCGCCGGAGCGGGGTTTCGGCCCATGCCAAAGGGCCTCGTCAGTGAGCTCTATACCTTGTTAACTTTAAGGCAGTGTTTAAGAACCCGCTCGCGCTGCGACGACGTAAGCGACGCAACTGTCAGCATTACCTTAAAGGCGTTGCTTCGCACGTCCTCGATCGAAAATTGATTTTGTCGAGTTTCCTTAACGCCCGCTGCTAACATCAATTTTTTCTGCAACTCTGGCGGGCAATCATCAAGTTTAAGTGCGCTTTTGGTCATAGCTAGTCATACCTCCCCGTCAAAATATGTCAGACGCCGATCTTTACGATCCATCAGAAATAAATTGCCGCGTCGTTTGCCGTGTCTGCTTTGGACATTCTCCCAAACATACAAATCGCCGACTGGGGTTTCGTAGATGTCATAGCCGCTACCTCTGGCGTCGATGAAGTCAGCAATGGTTTCTTGCGTTTCCACAACGTCGTCAGGCTCACAGGCCCACGAAGTTTCAACACCAAATTCGTGGCAATTCCATTCGCTGGTCGCATTACAGAAATCAATAGTGTCGCTCATTGTTATCCCCTGTTGCTGAGGTTTATGCCGGGGCCGAAGCCCCGGCGGTGTGGTGTTATTCGGCGACCGTGCCGAACAGATCAAAATAAACGTCGGCAATGGCCTCAAGACAGAACCTTGTCATCTCATCGGTTGGTGTGGTGACCGGGTTGGCATAAACTGAGGGCACTTTGTCGAACCCGTCTTCGCCGTCGAAATAGACGTAACCGTCGCCGCGAACCGCTTTGATATCCATGCCGGTTTTCGCTGCGATTGCCTTGTTTACTTCTTTGAAGTTAGCCATCGTCTCTCTCCCAAGTTTTATGCCGGGGCCGAAGCCCCGGCTTTGTGTTAGGCTGAAGCAGAACCTACGTAAACTGCTTTGCCGCTGACCGTGAACCCCTCGTAGTCGGTTGCGGCAAGGTCAAGCACTACGTCTGTGGGTGTGCCTTTCTGTGCCTTAAAACTTTTTTCCGCCGCAAATGTGTGGTTTTCGAAGTAAAGTGCGATTGAGTAGGTATGCATCTGGTCGTCTCCTTGTATCTGTTGAACTGGGCCTGATATTAGGCCCATTTACCGATCTGGTCAAACCCTTTGTGATTAATTTTTTGCATAAAAAAACCGACCGAACCCAACAGGGCACGATCGGCTTTTTGTCATTATCTCCTAGTTCCGGCGTTCAAGTTCCGACCAAAGCAAACTGTCTTCTACACTTTGCAGCACCTTGTCGACGAGCCATTGCGGCGTTTCAAGCTTGCTTTCTTTTGCTACATGTTCCGGCAGTAAAACCATGCTTGGCAAACTAACAACGAAACCCGCGCCGTCTGTAGCGCGATAGTAGTTGCAGGCCGTCTGTGAATGGCGGATTTCTCGAGCAAAAAAGTTAAAAGCATGGTGCGGAAAATTGACCATAAACGGAAACTTACCGTCTTGCCGACTGATCTGGTAATTACGAAGTTCGTTCCGAGCGGGCGTAATCTGGCACTTGTTATCGGCAATGCGTGTAAGGCTGACGCGTTCTCCAAAGTGAAGGTTTACGCAGTCGAGCATGTTTTCGGTAAAATAAAATATAAGGCCGCTTTGACCGGTAGTTACATAAACGCTCTTGTCCTTTTCAGTAAGGGCAGCGCGTCCGGCGATTGGGTCAACAGGCGCTGGGTTTAAAGTATTTAACATCTAACAACTTTCTTTTATGGCAAAACAGGGAGTTGTCTGGCGAGGCGTTACGCTACTCTCGCCCCGCCAGACACTTGGCAAATCAACCCGGCAGTATTGGGGCATACCCGCCCGGTCGTAACCTATGACAAGGGACGACTCGTAATCTAATCGACCGTCAATTTCAGCGACGGCGACCGCCCAATCTTTATGGATCGTGGCAAACTTGCACTGGGAAAAAAAGTTTAGGATTTGTGTCGACCGATTTGTCATGTTCCGAGTCGTAACCTAAACCAATTCGGAATGCAATACATTTTAAATCGGTATTAACCCGGTTTAACGAATCACTACAGGTCGGCGACCATTTTGCCGACTATCTTGTGCACTGCTTTAACGTTCTTAGCATCAAGCACAATTTCATTTTCTTCGCCGGGACCCGGATTGTGTTGCCATAACACGATCGCTTTGTCGGTGCGTCGACGTAATTCTTTAACTGTGCCGTAACGCTCGTCGCCTAGATCGATGTCGACAACGACGTCGTCGCCTTGTTTAGGCGGCGATATTGGATTAACGAAAAGACGCTCGCCGGGTTTAAAAGCCGGGTGCATTGAATCGCCGTAAACATAGACAGCGTATGCGCCTGTAACGTTTTCTAGGTAATGCGGGCGCGACGTAAACTCGAGCGCGTCTGTGCCAATGTTAAGATTAAGTTTTTCGACGCTACCTTGCACGTTACCCATTACTGGCAAGTCTTTTTTGTGCACCATCTCAAGCAATTGAGCACCGCCAACATCAGCCGCAGGGGGTGGGCCAAAACCGATATCAACAACCGACCAATCTTCGGAAAGTCTGAAAGCCCGCTCTGTTGATGTTTTATCATCGTCGACAAATTTCGGCTCGGCTTTTAATTTAAAATCAGCGGCGACGTCCTCAACAACGCGCACAAATTGTTGCAGTTTTTGCAGTATTAACGCTTCCGGCAATCTTTTCTGCATCTCGGCCCAGAAACGATATTTTAAAAGCGGGACATATATAATTTGTGGATTGCTTGCCGACGCACCCGCTAGCGCTGCGCGGTAAAACTGCGTCTGATCAAAAAATTCAAACGTATCTATTAATATGTGCAGCAACGCCCGCAAACCGGTGAGCGCGTCGCGGGTTTCAGTGTCTTTTATATCGTGCGCCAGCAGCGCAATCGCGTTTGCAAATCCGTCGTAGTCGATCTGATCGGCAGAAACCAGTGGCCAATTATGACCGGGACTATGCACCGCGCCGCCGAGGGTCCGCGCTGTCATGGGCGTAAACAACAAGTCGACCGGCACACGTAACGCCAGCGCTAAATCATGTGCAATTTCTGGCGTTAAGGACCGAATACCTTTTTCAATACGGTCTATCTGACTTTGATTTAGTCGCTTGTCGTGTTTTTTTGCAGGGTTAATGTCTAACCATCGCATAACGTCGTTTTGCGATTTGCGTTGTTCTTGCCTGATTTCGCTAATGCGATTGACGGGGATAAGGTCAAAACAATCGTAAGGCGTGTCGCTTGGATTTTCAGCCCAACCCGTGCGAGCTCGGGCAATCGGCCCCGCAAGTGATCCTGTGCCGCCTACGACCCGCAAAGTTGCCGGTATTGTAAAGAATGGCGGCGGGGTCATTTGACTTTTAGGATCGCGCCAGCGCAGCGCTTTGCGGCTTTCTAGTGGCAGCGTTAGAAAGTCTTCAAAATCTGCCGTTTTTTCAAGCGTTCTAATGATCTCTTTCCGTTGATCTTCCGACTGTTCGAGGTTTTGCAACATTGACCTTGGGCGCAAGTCTTGCTGTGCGCGATGCACATGACCCATGTCATAGTAAACGCTCAAAAGCTCGCAAACCTCGCCAAGTTTTTTCTCGACGTGATTCGGTTGCTTACCCGGCGGAATATAAAAGAAACCTATCATCCGGCGGGTTATATACCAAAACGTCGGGACTTGTAAACGATTTGAAACGGGGTTAGTTCGTATTTACCAATTCGGTCGGAGTAGAGTGAATGCGTTTAGAACAATGGTTGATCGAAACCGGAACCACCCAAGGCAAACTAGCACGCGAGCTAGAAATCACCCAAACAGCGATTTCGAGATATGTAAGCGGAGCGCGTATGCCTCGCGCCGAGCACATGGTCGAAATATACAAAATTACGCATGGCGAGGTAACGCCTAACGATTTTGTGCTGGCGGGTATCAATGCCCAAGCGTGAGCGCGAAAAAGGCCGACGCCGCGAAAACGAAATTGTAAAAGCGTTAAATGCTATTGGCATTGACGCAAAGCGTATTTCACAACCTTACGTTAGCAGCGACGATTTAAGCCTGACGATTGACGGACTCGAGCCTTTAACGGGCGAGGTTAAAGCTCGGGCAAACGGCGAAGGTTTCAAAACAGTTATCAAGTGGAAACGTGAGGCCGACATTTTGTTTCTTGTCGCCGATCGCAAAGACCCGTTTGTTTTCATGGATTTTGCTTTATTGGCAAAACTAATCAATCGATGAACGGTTTCGAAATACACGGCATAGAGAATTTATCTCCTTCGAGTTGTAATACCTACGTCGCCAATCAAGCGTTATGGATATTAGAAAAGCTTTATAAGACAGGTTACTCGTCGTCGCCCGCCGCATTGCGTGGCAATGCGTCTGAGGACGGCGTTACGCACGGCTTGCAAAACCCTAACGCCTCGATCGCAAAATGCGTTGAGGTCGCTTTAGACGTTTACGACGAAAAACGCGGACTTAATGCGACGGAAGCATGGTATCGAGAGCGCAAGCTTATTCCCGGCTACGTCGAGCAAGCGCTTAAAGAGTTACGCCCCTATGGCCCGTTTAGCAAAACTCAGGGGCGCATTAAAATCGAGCTCGAGGGCGTGCCGGTGCCGTTTGTTGGGTATACCGATTACGTTTTTGACGATCACGGTTTAATTGTCGATTTAAAAACAACGGCGCGTTTGCCAAGCAAAATTAGCGACGCCCATATGCGCCAAGGCGCTATTTACAGCGCGGCTCACTCAAACTTTGGCATGCGGTTCTGCTACACCAAACCAGCGCCCGGCAAAGACGGCATTTCTAGCCGCGTTTACGAAATGGATGCGGCCCAAGTAAAGCAATCGCTTGCCGAGCTTACCCACATAGCGACGCGCATAGAGCGTTTTTTAAGCCTTTCTAAAGATAGGGAGGAGCTCGCTGCGCTGGTTGTGCCTGACTACTCCCAATTCTTTTGGAACGAAGATAACCGAGCCGCAGCCCGAGCGGTTTTCGGTTTTTAGCGTAACAGTAGATCGGGCAGAAAACAGAGTTAGTAATGTCACTAAGTATAATCGAGAGCACAGGCGGCGATTTCAAACCGACCGTAAAATTCAATTGCAGGGAAGGTAAATGGTCGTTTCGACACGATGGCGTTGACGTTGATATCGACCCGCCGACTGCATTGTTTGATTTTGCGAACGTCCAAACCGGTTGGATTTGGTTTGAGGCTGGGCAAAAACCACAAAGGACAATGGATCCCGACATAACAACGCGCGCCGTTCGTGACTACCCAGATCAAAAGCGCGGCCTTGTAATGCATCTTTATTCGACAAAGTTTCCGGCTCCGGGCGTTGCAGAGTTTTCGTCAAATGCAATAACTTTGAATAATGCCATTAACGCATTGCACGATCGTTATGTCGAAGGTCTTGCAAATAACCCCGGCAAGTTGCCTGTCGTAAAAGCGGGAGGAGTGCAGCAAGTCGGTAAGCATCAAAACTTTGCACCGACGCTTGAAATTATTGACTGGGTCGATCGACCGGCTGATTTTGCTGACGAACTACCGTTGCCGGATGAAATCGGACAAGCGGACGGCATTTTAACAAACGGCGCGGCTCATGTGCCGCCACCCGCTGCCGCTGCCGCTGGCGCTGAGTTCTGACAATGGAAGTCGTCAGCCCTCTTTTTCAGATGGACGACACAATCTCGCGTGAGTTTTTGTCAAAAATTTACGAGGGGGCTGACGACGGCCTTATCGGCGTTGTTTCGACGCCTAAAGATAATTCTAATTATACAAAGCAACGCAACTTTGACGTCACCGAGCTAGACGCCGCAATTGATTACGCGCACAAGATAAACAGCGTCGCCGGTCAAAATGTTGCGTTTACGCCCGCGCTTTTAAAGCCGGGGACGCCGCAATATGGCCGCACCACAAATGAACACTTTTATCGATCGCGAGTCCTGTGGGTCGACTGTGACGACATTGCCTCATCAAAAGCAGCAAAAAGCCGTTATGAAGAAAAGCCGCCTAATTTTGTAGTTGTGACGGGGCGCGAAGCAAACAGCGCGGAAGATTTACGCATTCATCTTTATTGGTTGTTAATGGAATTTATTGATGACGGCACCGAAATAGAGCGGCTAAATAAAATGTTAGCGGAGCGTTTTAACGCTGATCGCGCAGTTACAAATCCCGGTCGGATAATGCGTCTGGCCGGAACAATTGCACACCCTAAAAAGTCTGGTCGTGTTACTGAAAAAACAGAGCTCCACCGCCCCGGTGTTTACGCATATTTTTCGTCTGAGTTAGAAGATGCATATAACGTAAAACCTTCCGCGTCGCTTAACCTCGATGTCAATTTGCCAAAGGTCGACGCACCGGCAGCGGTCGCAGAAATAACAACCGGTTCAAATTTACACGACAATACAAAAGACCTTATTTGCAAGCTTGTCGGAGGCAAAGCGCCCGATTGGCTAATAACATCCTACCTAAATGCGATACTTAGCCCGGTAAGCGACGGCGGCACGATCGCGCAAGTGCCGCAACTAATAAAATGGGCTCGCGATAAATTTGGTGAACCTGATCCAAGCGAAACGAGTTCGCTTACGCCAAAGGTAAGGCAGGGGCCGTTGCCGCTTGTCTACGCGGCTGACGTTGCGCCCAACATTGACGTTAGCGACTTTGTCGAAAACTTGCTTACCGATGGCGGGCTATCGGTTTGCTACGGCGCAAGTAATTCCGGCAAAACTTTTTTTGCGACCGACCTCGCTTTGCACGTCGCGCTCGGGTGGACTTACCAAAACCGATTTGAGGTCGAGCAAGGCGGCGTTGTGTATTGCGCCCTCGAGGGCGGTTACGGCATTAAAAACCGCGTCGCTGCATTCAAACAGCATCATAATTTAACTGCGCCGTTTGATTTTGCGGTTATCCCTTCAAACATTAATTTGTTTGACCCCAACGCTGATACAGAACGCCTTATTGAGGCAATCGAAACAGCTAATAAATTTCATAACAAAGTGCGCCTTGTTGTCGTCGATACGCTTGCAAGAGCGATTGCAGGTGGTAACGAAAACGTCGCCGAAGATATGGGCTTACTTATTCATAACGCCGATCGCATACGTGAGGCGACCGGTGCACACGTCATGTTTATCCATCATTCTGGTAAAGACGCGACGCGAGGGGCTCGAGGTTCGTCGGCGTTACGTGCAGCAACCGATACCGAGCTCGAAGTCGATCGCAATGAACGCGAAAACCGGACGACTGTTACCGTCACAAAACAGCGCGATATGGAAATACTGAGCGACGCGCTTGGTTTTAATTTAGAGGTCATAGAGCTTGGCACAAACAAACGCGGCAAGGCTGTAACGTCATGCGTCGTTGCTCCGTTGCAAATAACTAACCAGCGTCGCCCACCTCTGACCCGTAACGAAAACCTGTTTTACGAGGCACTTGTTAACTGTTTTGCAGAGGGCAAAGGGGTCGTCGACACGCGCCCAAAACCGGATATGCCGGTGCTCCGAGCGTTAGTGTTAGAGGTCTTCACAAATTACCTAAAAGCTAACGCGTATCTCGAGGCAAACGCTAACGGAACACTAACGGGCGCGTCGCGCACAAAAAAGTCGATCGCGCTGAACGCGTTGCGGAGCAAGGGATACACGCAAATGACAGAAAGGCACATTTGGCTAATCACTAACGAACACTAACGAACACTAACGCACCCCTAACGGGCGTTAGTGCGTTAGTCACCCTATAGGGGGACTAACACACTAACGCGGGGCAAATTTGAGCAAAATAAACATGAGTAAAATAGAGTACGACAAGCTTATCGAAACCCGCGCCATACTCGACGGACTGGATGCGGTCGCGAGCGAGTACGAAAAAATATGGGGCGTCGATCGACTTAGGTTACTTGTAAGCGACGAGCTACGACAGAAATTTGATCGCCAACTGTCAAAGTTAAACGCCGCGATCGGTCTAAACGAGTGCGACAAAATACAAACAATGGCCGCTGCAATGCGTCGCGGCTGGCAAGCCCTCGATGCAGAGGCGCGATCCTTAAACGCAAAACCATTAGAGCCTGTTGTTTGGGAGGTGCCGTTACCAAGCGGTAAGGTCGCGGCGTTTGTTCGCAGCAATGCAGAGGCGTCAGCGATAGCCGCCGAGGGACGCCACATAGAGGTTTGGACGCTTGACGAAATTGGACGTCTCATCGAGGGACCTTGGAAAGACATAGGCAAGGTAAAGCAAACTTTCCCCGGCGCGCTTGTTACTGATTATCGCAACAAAGAGTTAGCAAATGACGCAATCCCATTCTAGCGACATTGATAATCCCGACCATTACAGCCGTTGGCCGATTGAGCCGATCACGTTTTTGATGCGAAACAACGTCGAGTATTGGCGCGGCAACGTCGTCAAATATGTTATGCGCGCCGGTTACAAAACCGAGCCGGGTCTTAGTAAGACAGAAAGCGAGATTAAGGATCTAAAAAAAGCGATCCGCTATCTCAATATGCAAATCAACCTGTTGAACGGCGAGACTGAGCTATGACCTTACAAGGCTTTAATTGCCGCCGTAATTTTGCGGCGACGTTCTTTCAAAACCTCACGCAAACGCTCGGGCATATCTTTCGGAACGCTGCGCTCACCCAAAACCCATTTTCTAACGCTGCGATCGTTAACGCCCAAATCACGCGCAAGCGGCGTTTGCCAATTGTCGCCATAAAGCAGTCGTCCAATTGCGATAAGCTTTTTTGGGGTCAAAACAATTTCTCCAAGGAAAAAGTCGTAACCCAAATTATCGGAATCGCAAATCGCTGCTTTATCGAGGTCCTTAGACATGGGCCTACTATAAGGCCCGCTCTACAAATGTCAAAAACGAGAAACCGCTATGATTATTAAAGTGCCGATAACGTTAATAAACAAAAAAACACGTAACACAGTCGAAGTTATTGCAGTAATTGACACTGTAAAACGAGAAACCGTGCATCGACCACTAGAGGACGCACCTGTAAAGGCTAACGATACCGATGGCTAGATGCGAGGTTTGCAACGGTACGGGCTTCGAGGAACGCGAGCGCGTAATTTACGGCCATGACGCAGACGGCCCGTATCAATCGATCTGGCCATACGTCCGAACGTGCGAAACGTGCGGTGGCAGCGGAGAGGTCGACGAGGATGAATGATTTCACCCGACCAGAAATAAAATATATTTTAAAATCGGCGCGAACGGGCAGGGCGACAGTAGCTACAAACGTGCGCGAATGTCCGATAACATACTACCATCACCGCAAATGGATCGATGAGGCGCAGCATGACGCCGGTATGATTTTCCGCGATACGTTCGAGCTTGCTGCTATTGGCACAAAAGCGATTGATTGGGACGCGGTTTATGGCGTCGGAAAAAAAGAGGATTTAAAACCAAAACAAGCAGAGGCTATGCATGAATTAAAACGCATGCTGCGATCGACAAACAAGGTCGGTCGCGCCTTGCTCATATCCGTATGCGGCGAGGGTCGACCAGTTACGGAATTTGAAAAAGCGGCGGGATGGCGCGAGCGCTTTGGCATGGAGCGATTACGCGAAGCGTTAGACGACATTGCCGAATGTCGCGGCTTAATTACGCGTAAAGTATCGCCGCACATACCGAAACGTCGGGAATTGACTAAGGGCCGGTAAAACTATCTACTTGGGTCAAATGGGTTTGTCGCGTGGCAGACCCTTTTTTGTTGAGGGCATCATGCAAATTAAAGTCGATGCAGATATTCAACAGGCGCAAAAGTATTTGCGAAGGGTAGGCGAGCGTAATATTCCGCTGGCGGTGGCGCAAAGCCTGACCGCGACGGCTAAACATTTAAGAAACGTTCAGTCCCGATCAATGACAAAGCACTTTGATCGTCCTGTAAAATTTACGCAAAACGCGTTTCGACTAAAGATTGCAAAAGCGCGTGAATTTAAAAGCGGCGTTATGTCGTCTGCGATTATTGCTAAAGACATCCAGCAACAATATTTGAGCTTTCAAGTCGACGGCGGTACGCGCCGACCAAAAAAGCGGGCAATCGTCGTTCCCGGTCCAGACGCAAGGCTTAACAGATTTGGCAACATGTCGCGCAAATATTTGCGGACGCAACTTGCAAAACCAAATGTGTTTAGCGGCACGATCGGCAACATAAACGGTATTTGGGAGCGGCCACGACGAACAAGACGCGGCGCTAAAAATCGCCTAAAGCTAATTGCAATCTACACGCCAACAGCAGATTACGATAAACGTTACCCCTATTTTAAAATTAGCGAGCGCGTCGTTCCGCGTGAGTTAATAAAGCAACTAAACCGGGGCATTAAACGGGCAGCGCGAGCTCGTAACTAAAAAAACGCCCGCCATTGAGGCAAGGCGGGCGCTAAAACGTTTTTCAAGGCCAAGTTAACAGCTACGACCTATGCAATTATAAGATCACGTTATTGCGGCAAAATTAAGTGCAAAATATGCATGCAATTTTTACATGCAATTATTGCAAGCACTTTTTGCACATAATTTTAAAATTCGCGATCAGTGTCAGGCAAAACCGTTGCAACAAGGTCGTTGTAAGAATCGAAGTCGCGTTTGTAATCGGATAGACGATACCGATCGTTCGCCTCAACGGGGCGAATAATTTGGTCAATTAATTCGCCCCAATAGGTAAAATGGCCGTTTTGCTCCCCAGTAGATCGACCAAACAAATTATCGGTATCAGCAATTAAGCCTCGAGTTGGGTAAATGACGCGTTTACGTTTATCGCTTGCTAAAGCATCAACCTCGATTGACCCTAACTCTGTCGCAGTTTTTATTTCTGCCATGATGTTACGAGTTGAGCGCGGTATTGATTCTAACAAATCGCTGACGTGCGTTGGTTCGTCGTATAAGTAATACCGCATCATAATTCGGCAGTGTAATTCTGCGCGGAGCGTTGAGGAAAACCACCATTGCAAATTACTCTGTGCTTGGCGTGTAAGTTCTCTAAAATGTAGACGAGCCGCAAGATAAGCGCCTTGCGCCCGTCTAAATCGTTGCGCCTCATTTATTTTTCCGCGTTGTCGTTTGTTACGCGCTACTGTCACCCACCCACCGGTTTTTAAAACGTCGTCGAAATCGTAAACTTCGTACCTTTCGCCGTTTTTAGGTGCTTGTATTTGTTTGTATCGCTTCAACTGCACGACGTTATCGTTTGTAGTTTGTTCTGTCGTTTTAATTCTACCCATTTGCGACCTCTAAAGTTTTATGTCGCCCCAATAGCAAAACACTAGCCGACAAAACGGTATTAATGCAAGGCGGGTCCTTCTAGCAGCAATGCTTCGCGGGTTATTCG
>VMHT01107066.1_pt1 | contig 12834 bp, 6 predicted proteins | sample 4693611 | NCBI WGS metagenome assembly VMHT01 (sample SAMN12280063, study PRJNA550983) | marine metagenome | isolation source: seawater sampled from same location over 5 years 0.02-0.2 micron viral filtrate | place: USA: collected off the coast of southern California halfway between the port... ... | reverse complement strand
TTACTGGCTCTCATTATATGTACTTGCAGTGGAGCAAAATTGACGTTGGGCAGCCAAACTTTAGGGAATCAAACAGATTATTCTTTATATTCTGGGAAGCTTGCAAAGCAGACGAACGTAGTTACGGAATGTGCTACCTTAAAAATAGACGATCTGGATTCTCCTTTATGTCGTCAGCTGAGACAGTTAACTCTGCAACAATTTCATCAGATTCACGGTTTGGAATATTGTCCAAATCTGGTCCTGATGCGAAAAAAATGTTTACAGACAAAGTTGTACCGATATCGGTCAACTACCCGTTCTTCTTCAAACCGATACAAGACGGTATGGACAGGCCAAAAACAGAGCTTGCCTATAGAGTACCAGCCACCAAGTATACCAGGCGTAAGCTTGAAACCAACGAAAAGCTTCAAGAACTCGACGGGCTCGACACGACAATTGACTGGAAGAACACGGGAGACAACTCATACGATGGAGAAAAATTAAGACTACTTGTTCACGACGAAAGTGGTAAATGGGAAAGACCTAATAATATATTAAACAATTGGCGAGTTACAAAAACCTGTCTAAGATTAGGTAGTAGAATCATCGGTAGATGTATGATGGGCTCAACATCTAACTCACACGACAAAGGAGGTAAAAACTTCAAAAAACTTTATGATGACTCAGACGTTACTCAAAGAAACGCCAATGGACAAACTCGCAGCGGATTATATTCTTTGTTCATACCTATGGAATGGAACTACGAGGGATACATTGACTCTTATGGCTTACCTGTATTCGATACACCAAGTAAGCCGATTGAAGGACCTCAAGGTGAAAAAATAAAAATAGGTGTAATAGAATACTGGGAGAACGAAGTAGAAGGACTAAAGCAAGATCAAGATGCTTTAAATGAGTTTTATAGACAATTTCCGCGTACAGAAAAACATGCTTTTAGAGACGAAACAAAACAATCTTTATTTAATCTAACTAGAATATACGAGCAAATTGATTTTAATGAAGATATGCGTAACTCTATAAACGTTACGCAAGGATCATTTCAATGGGAAAATGGAGAACAAGATACTAGAGTTATTTTTAATCCAAACAAAAATGGTAGATTTTTAGTTTCTTGGATTCCACCGATGCATTTACAAAATAGAAAGTATAATAAAAATGGTGTATATTATCCAGGCAACGAGCACATTGGTGCTTTTGGATGTGATCCATACGATATATCAGGCACAGTTGACAAAAGAGGTTCTAATGGATCTTTACACGGTTTAACAAAGTTTTCAATGGAAGACGCTCCGCCAAACCATTTTTTCTTAGAATACATAGCAAGACCACAAACAGCTGAAATATTCTTTGAAGACGTACTTATGGCTTGTGCTTTTTATGGTATGCCTATACTTGCTGAAAACAACAAACCACGATTGCTTTATTATTTTAAAAAACGTGGTTATAGAGGTTTTGCAATGAATAGACCTGACAGATCAAGAAACAAGCTGTCAGTAACAGAAAAAGAGATAGGTGGAATACCTAATTCTAGTGAAGATATAAAGCAAGCGCATGCTGCGGCTATAGAGTCATACATTGAAACATTTGTAGGTTTAAAAGAAACAGGTTATGGTGATATGTATTTTCAAAGAACACTAGAAGATTGGGCTAAATTTAATATAAACAATAGAACGTCACATGATGCTTCTATTAGTTCAGGTTTGGCTTTAATGGCTTGTAATAAACACAGATACACACCGAACAATATAAGAAAAAGAGAACCTGTCAATCTTGGTATAAAAAGATATGACAATAAAGGTTATACATCAAAAATAATAAGTTAAATGAACGTTTACACTAATAACAACAGTTCTTTTCCTAGTCAAGTTGTAAGTAACGAAGAAAAAGGCACTATCGAATATGGAAAGCAAGTTGCTCAAGCTATAGAGTATGAGTGGTTTAGACAAGGTAGAACTAATGGTAATAGATATTTAACTAACTGGAATAATTTCCATAACTTAAGATTATATGCTCGAGGCGAGCAATCTATACAAAAATACAAAGATGAGTTGTCTATTAATGGTGATTTATCTTATCTTAATTTAGACTGGAAGCCAGTGCCGATTTTGTCTAAATTTGTAGACATAGTTGTTAATGGTATATCTCAAAAGTCATACGACATTAAAGCTTACGCTCAAGACCCACAGTCTGTAAAGAAAAGAACAGAATATGCTTCTAAGCTTTACGAAGATATGGTAGCTAAGGATTATATAGAAAACGTTAATCAAACTCTTGGTATTAATTTATATCAATCACCTGATCCAGCAACTGTACCAGAATCTAAAGAAGAGCTAGAGCTTAAAATGCAGTTAAGCTATAAGCAGTCAATTGAAATAGCTGAAGAAGAAAGTATATCTACGGTTTTTGCTCAAAATAAATATGATTTAGTTAGACGTAGGCTTAATATGGATTTAACTGTATTAGGTATTGCTGCAGCTAAAACCAGCTTTAACACGGCCGAAGGCATTAAGGTTGATTATGTAGATCCTGCTTATATGGTTTATTCTTACACAGAAGATCCTAATTTTGAAGATATATATTATGTTGGCGAAGTAAAGGCAATTACTATACCGGAGCTTAAAAAAGAGTTTCCACATATATCTGAGGAAGAGTTAAAGCGTATTCAGAATATGCCTGGAAATAGATCATATATAACTGGTTGGGGTGACTATGATGAAAACACTGTTCAGGTAATGTACTTTGATTACAAAACATATCATAATCAAGTATTTAAAATAAAGCAAACTGATCAGGGGTTAATGAAGGCTATTGAAAAGCCAGATACATTCAATCCGCCAGAAAACGATAATTTCGAAAGAGTGTCTAGAACTATAGAAGTTCTTTACAATGGAGCAGTTGTTTTAGGAACAAATACAATGCTCAAGTGGGAGTTGGCTGAAAATATGTCAAGACCTTACGCTGATACTACTAAAGTAGCTATGAATTATGCTATTTGTGCTCCTAGAATTTACAAAGGTAGAATAGAGTCTGTTGTTAGTAAATGTGTTGGCTTTGCTGATATGATACAAATTACACATTTAAAACTACAGCAAGTTCTTTCAAGAATGGTGCCAGATGGTGTTTATCTTGATATGGACGGTTTAGCAGAAGTTGATTTAGGTAACGGAACAAACTACAATCCAGCCGAAGCGCTTAATATGTATTTTCAAACTGGTAGTATTGTTGGTAGATCACTAACGCAAGATGGTGATCTTAACCATGGTAAAGTACCTATTCAAGAGCTTAATAGTTCTAGTGGCGGTGGTAAAATACAAAGTCTAATAACTACGTATCAATACTACCTACAAATGATACGTGATGTAACAGGATTAAACGAAGCTAGAGACGGTAGTACTCCAGATAAAAACACTTTGGTAGGTTTACAAAAACTAGCCGCTAACGCGTCTAATGTAGCGACTAGGCATATTGTTCAGTCTAGTTTGTATTTAACTCTTAAACTAGCTGAAAATGTTTCTCTTAAAATAGCTGACGCTCTTCGTTTTCCATTAACAAGAGCATCGTTGCAAAACTCTATATCTACTTATAACGTGAAATCACTAGATCAAGTTGTAGATTTAAATCTTCATGATTTTGGTATATTCTTAGAGTTAGAACCTGACGAAGAAGAAAGAGCTCAATTAGAACAAAACATACAAGTAGCGTTGCAATCTGGAGGTATTGATTTAGAAGACGCTATAGACATACGTCAAATTAAAAACCTTAAGCTAGCAAACCAAATGCTAAAAATTAAGCGTAAGGTTAAAGTAGAAAGAGATCAAAAAGCTCAACAAGCAAATATCGCTGCTCAGGCCGATGCTCAAGCTCAAACTGCTGAAAGAACAGCTATGGCAGAAGTTCAAAAACAAGAAGCTATCGCGTCAACTAAAGTTGACATAGAAAAAGCTAAGCAAGAAATGGAACTTCAAAAAATGCAAACTGCATCTCAAATAAAGCAAGCTGAAATGGAAAGACAGTTCCAGTACGATATGCAACTTAAGCAAATGGACGTTCAAGTTGAAAAAAGCAAAGAGCAGTTTATAGAAGATAGAAAAGACAAAAGAACTAAAATACAAGCAACACAACAAAGCGAAATGATAAGCCAAAGAAAAAACGATGGCTTACCGATAGACTTTGAAAATCAACCGGACCAAGGTCTTGGTGCCTTTATGTAGGCAAATCAATTTTTTAAATTATATTATATTATGTCAACAGAAGTAAAACAAGAAGGTGAGTTTAAGCTTAAATCTAAAAAGAAAAAAACACCTAAAAAATTAAGCAAATCAAACGAAGTAACTAAAGTAGACTTAACAAAGCCAGAAGCTCAAGGGGAAGTAGTTCCTGATGTTGTTAAAGTTGAAATACCTAAAGAAGATGCCGTTCAAACACAAGAGACAAATGATAGCGATGCTATTGTCGAAAAATCCAAAGACAGTGGCGACAGCGAAGCAGTGGTTGAAGAAGTACGGACCACCGAAGAAACAGTAGAGTCTCCAATAGAAATTATTGAAGAAGTAGCTGAAGTAGAAAAAGAGCTAAAAGAAGCTATAAGAGACGAAAAGGTCTTAGGTAAGCAGTTACCTGAAAATATAGAAAAGCTAGTTTCTTTTATGGAGGAAACTAATGGTAGCATAGAAGACTATGTTAGATTAAACGCTGATTACTCTAGCGTAGACGATATTACATTGTTAAAAGAGTATTATAAAAAAGAAAAACCATATCTTGATAATTCAGATATTGATTTGTTATTAGAAGATTTTCAATACGACAATGATCTAGACGAAGAAAAAGATATACGCAAGAAAAAACTTGCATTTAAAGAAGAAGTTGCAAAAGCCAAAAACTTTTTGGAAAGCACGAAGGAAAAATACTACGCTGATATCAAGTTGAAATCAAACGTAAATCCTGAAGCTAAAAAAGCTATGGACTTTTTCAATCGATACAATGAGCAGCAAGAACAAGCTGAACAACAACGTTCTGTGTTTCAAGAAAATACTAAAAAACTTTTTACTGAAAATTTCGAAGGTTTCGACATTAATGTAGGTAATAAGAAATACAGGTATAAAATCCAAAACACCGACACTGTTGCTGATAAGCAATCAGACATTAACAATCTAATCGGGAAGTTCCTTGATAAAAATGGTTCTGTTAGTGACTACAAAGGTTATCACAAGGCAATGTATGCTGCTGAAAACGTAGATCGTATCGCTGCACATTTTTACGAACAAGGTAAAGCTGACGCCGTTAAAGGTGTTGTAGATAGCTCAAAAAACTTGAGCGACAAAACAGCTAGACCTTCTAGTAACGGTGATGTATTTTTAAATGGCTTTAAAGTTAAAGCTATTAGTGGTGCGGATTCTACAAAACTAAAAGTAAAAACAAGAAAATTTAACTAAAAAATTAAAAAATTATGGCTTTAAGTCCTAACTTTGGTTCTATTAAACCAAGTCAAAAACAACAATTAAACGATAGCAACTGGCTAAAGTTTAACGACGGTACTGCCGCTGGAGACACTGATACATTTGCTCAGCAGTATTTACCAGAAATTTATGAACAAGAAGTAGAGCGTTACGGAAACCGTACGTTATCTGGATTCTTAAGAATGGTTGGCGCTGAAATGCCAATGACATCTGATCAAGTTATTTGGTCTGAGCAAAATAGATTACACGTTGCTTACAACGGAGTTTCTAATGATTTAGCTGACACACTAACTTTCACAGTAGGAGGCGCTGGAGATACTTTTGTTGAAAATGTTATTTCTGCAGGTGATACTATTGTTATTTTAGATGATACAAACAATTCTGATGTAAAAGCTGTTGTAACTGCTTCTAGTCAAGCTGGAGCAACTGCTACTGTAGTTGTAGCTCCTTATGGCGTTGAAGATTTATCTGGAGTAGCTGCTACTGGATTGAAAATATTTGTATATGGTTCTGAATACTCTAAAGGAGTTTCTATCGCTAACTCTACAGGTTTAGCTGATACTACTGGAAAAAGAAGTATTACTCCTTCTTTCACTCAATATTCTAACTCACCTATCATCATCAGAGATAAATACGTTGTTAACGGATCTGATATGGCTCAAATCGGTTGGGTTGAAGTTGCTACTGAAGATGGAACTTCTGGATACCTATGGTATTTGAAAGCTGAGTCTGAAACTCGTTTGCGTTTTGAAGATTATTTAGAAATGTCTGTAGTTGAAGGTGAATTAGCTGACGCTGGTGTTGGTGCTGGTGGTGATGCTGCTTACCAAGCTGGTTACAAAGGTACTCAAGGTTTATTTGCTGCTATCAAAGATCGTGGTAATGTAAACACTGGATTCACAGCTGCAACTGGTTTAACTGCTTTTGATGCTATTCTTAAAAACCTAGACACTCAAGGTGCTATTGAAGAAAACATGCTTTTCTTAAATCGCCAGACTGCACTAGACTTTGACGATATGCTTGCTGATTTATCTGCTGGAGCAAACGGTGGTACTGCTTATGGATTATTTGAAAATTCTGAAGAAATGGCATTGAACTTAGGTTTCAGTGGTTTCCGTAGAGGATCTTATGATTTCTACAAAACAGACTGGAAATACTTAAACGATGCTTCTACGCGTGGTGCTTACGATACTTTGACAGCTAGTGTTGAAGGTGTTTTAGTACCTGCTGGAACTTCTACAGTTTACGATCAAATCTTAGGAACTAACATCCGTCGTCCATTCCTACACGTTCGTTACAGAGCTTCACAAGCTGACGATCGTAGAATGAAGCAATGGTTAACTGGTTCTGCTGGAGGAGCTTTCACATCTGATTTAGATGCTATGGAAGTAAACTTCCTATCTGAAAGATGTCTTTGTGTACAAGGTGCTAACAACTTTGTATTATTCCAAGGAGCATAATTCAAAACTTAAAACTCTTGGGGTTACCATTTCGGTAACCTCAGGATTTTTATTATTAACTATTTAATTTTATTATATTATGGCTAAAAAAGCTAAAGCAGAAGAAACTATTGAGGTTGCACCTCAAGAAGTAGCGGTAAAATCCGCACCAAAAAAAGTTGAAAAACCAAAAAAACCAGAGTGGGAAATTAAAGATAGAACTTATTTTTTAAAAGGTAGAAAAACCCCACTAACACACACGTTAAACTCTAGACACACCTCTAAACATCCACTATTATGGTTTGATGAAAAAACTGGTGAGCAACACGAGATAAGATACGCAACAAACCAAACTTCCCCTCTTAAAACACATCAAAAAGGTGAAGCTACTCTTGGTCATATTATCTTTAAAAACGGGAGTTTATTTGTACCTAAACAAAAACAAAATTTACAAAAATTATTATCCATATATCACCCAGCTAAAAATAAACTATACACAGAGTATAATCCTATAGTAATAGCTGAAGATCAATTAAGTTTGTTAGATATGCAAATTGACGCATTAAACTTAGCTAGAGAAATGGATATTGATTTTGCAGAAGCAATACTTAGAGTTGAACTAGGTTCAGCTGTAACAAAAATGAGTTCAAAAGAGCTTAAAAGAGATGTGTTGTTATTTGCTAAAAATAATCCAAAATTATTTATTGAATTAGCAAATGATGATAATGTTCAACTTAGAAATTTTGCTATTAGAGCATCTGAAGCTGGAATTATTAAACTATCTCAAGATCAAAGAACATTTACATGGGGTGCAAATGATAGAAAACTAATGAACGTACCATTTGATGAAAACCCTTATTCAGCCTTTGCTGCTTTTCTTAAGACAGACGAAGGTGTTGAAATCTATAAATCTATAGATAAAAAACTATAAAAACAAGTGATACTAATATAATGGGGACTATGAAAGTAGTCTCCACTATATTATAATAAAAATATAAAAATGGCGGTAAACGTAAATACAGTATATCAAACAGTCTTGTATATATTAAACAAAGAACAAAGAGGCTATGTAACCCCAGCTGAATTTAATAGCTTAGCCGCACAAGTACAAGATGAGATATTTGAATCATATTTTCCAGATGGAAATCAAGTTAATAGATTAAACCAAAACAACTCTCAAAACGATACTGAGTTTTTTAATATTTTTAAAAATATATCATACAAATTAAATCCTTTTATCGATGAGGTTGATTTTGAACCTAACGGAGCTAATGTAAATGAGTTTATATATCCACTCTTTGATGAAAACGGATTGACTAATAGAATTATATACAACATCGGTGATGTTGTTTCATACTATGTGGGTAGCAGTAACGATAACTCAATCGCGCAGCTTGTAACTAAGAGTGATTATAATAAGATAAAAAGATCTAAGCTAACAGCACCTACCAAAAAAAATCCATTATTTTACACAAAACCTTCTATTTCAGTAAATTCATCTGCCCCTATTTTATATATAGATCCAGCACCTAACTCCGTTGAGGTTAATGTTTTATTTAAACCCTCTACACCTTTTTGGAGGTTCAATATTAGTACTAATAATTCTTATGTTTATAGTTCTATTAATTCTACAGATTTTGAATTAGATGTTTCCGAACAGTCTAATATTATAATTAGAATATTAAAATATTGTGGCGTTATAGTAAACGATCCAAATGTTATAAATGTTGCTTCTCAAGAAATTCAACAAACTGAAATAAACGAAAAATCTTAATTAAATGAGTTTAATAACAGAAACAAACCAACAGTATTATCAAGGTGCTCAAGGCTTTAGAGGTGTAGGAGTTGCTCCTTTTTCTAATCAAACTTTCACAACTACATTTGATACAGATTTAGTTTTTGGATCTTATGATCCTAGCGACATAAATTATACTTTAAATAATTTTAAAATATACACAAGCACCACAGGTTTACCAAATCCTGGTGGCTGGACAGAATATACATCAGAATATACTGTTGAAAATAATACAATAACAGTATTAGGTGACTTACCTGCTGATGTTTTTTTAGTTGTTCAATTGAAAAAATTAGATGGTGGTAACTATGCTGATTCTCCATCTGAAGAAGCTTTAGGCGATACTGTTGAAAATAATTACGGTAGTTATAGCTATATAACATTAAACGATGCTATAGACAACTTTATGGTTGGTTATGTTGGTGATGGTAAGATAATTCAAACAGCTAAAAAATCAGATGTATTATTTTTTGCTAAAAGATCTTTACAAGAGTTTAGCTATGACACTTTAAAAAGCATACACTCTCAAGAACTTACAATACCATCTAGCTTAAATATAATTCTTCCTCAAGACTATGTTAGCTACGTTAAAGTGTCTTGGATTGATCAGTATGGTGTAAAAAGACCTATATTTCCAACCAATAACTTAACTACAATACCTTATAATACACCTATTCAAGATAATAAAGGTGTTCCAACTCAAGATAATTTCGGCGAAAATATAGAAGGTACATCGATAACAAAAGAAAGATGGGATAAAGCTAGAACTGATTTATTGACAAACGATTTTGATTTAGATGATTGGGCTTACTTTAGCGAAGCTTATGGATATAATGGTAACTGGAATTTAGGTCAGTTTTACGGAACAGATCCTCAATATGCTAATGTAAATGGTTATTTTACAATAGACGAGAGAGAAGGCAAGATGTCTTTTTCAAGCGACCTAGTTGATAAGTTAATTGTTTTAGAATACATCTCTGATGGTTTAGCATACGACAAAGATACTAAAATACCTAAACTAGCAGAAGAAGCTTTATACGCTTCTATATTACACTACATAGTATCTACTAGAGCTAATCAACCTGAGTATTTAGTTCAAAGACTTAAAAGAGACAGAAGCTCTAAATTAAGAAACGCTAAAATTAGATTATCTAATATAAAACTAACTGAAATAGTTCAAGTTATGAGAGGTAAATCTAAATGGATAAAACACTAAAATTAAATGGCTAAAGCTATAAATACTTTTTTAAAGTCTAAGATGAATAAAGACTTAGACGCTCGCTTGATACCAAGCGGAGAATATAGAAACGCTGTAAATGTACAAGTAAGTAGATCAGAAGGTGACTCTGTTGGATCGGTTGAAAATGTTTTAGGTAATAATAAGGTTTTTGATTTCGAAGCGGCTACTGGAGTATCTAATCTTTACTGCATAGGATATTTAGCAAATGATCAATTAAATACAGTATATGTTTTTCTTACAAACTACCCATACGTAAACGATTCATTTTCAAATAATCCTCCTTACAGTCCAGATGCTAAAAACTATATATTTGCCTGTAATGTTCAAAACAATAGCTTAACTTTACTTGTCCAAGGGGCTTTTTTAAATTTCTCTAAAACAAATCCTATATATGGTGTAAATATGTTAGAGAGTTTGTTATTTTGGACAGACAACAGAAATCAGCCAAGAAAAATAAATGTAGATCTAGCTAATCCATCTAATTTATCTAATCCAACTTATTATACTACTGAAGATCAAATATCAGTTGCAAAATATAACCCTTATTCTTGTATAGAACTTTACGAAAAAAGCTATTTATCGACAGTAGATGGAGAGAATGAATCTACCATAAAAGATGTTGTTAGCAAGTATTACCCAAATGGTGGAGCTGGAAACGTAAGAACTGCTATAGGAGCCACACCTCAATCTACAATAGAACTAAAATCTTTTGAAGGAAATATAATAACTCAAGCAGATGTTTATGACTCAGGTTCTAGCTTAGCACGCGTAGATAGTATTAGTGGTGAAATAATACCTATACCAAACTCAGAAGTTGATACAGCTGTTTATGATGACACAGATCCTGCCGATCCTTTTTGGTTAATAACAGCTACTAGTTCTGTTTTTGAAAATTTAACTGCAAACACAGAAATAATACTAAACCCAAATCCTTATTATGACCCAGATTTCGCTGGAGATCCTGATTTTTTAGAAGATAAATTTGCTAGGTTTAGTTACCGATTTCAGTTTGAAGATAACGAATATTCTTTATTTGCTCCTTTTACTCAAATTGCTTTTATACCAAAGCAAGATGGATATTTTATGTATGTTAAAAAAGATAACTTGAGTGAAGTTGATGATCAGTCTGATGCATACAGAAGTACTATAGTAAGTTTTGTTGAAAATAAAGCTAATAGTATAGATTTAAAAATACCTCTTCCTTTTTCAAATTATAATATAGCTAATAGTTTAAAAATAAAAAACATAGATATATTATACAAAGAGTCTAATTCTGTAGCGGTAAAAGTTGTAGACACAGTTCCTATTGAAGATGTTATAAGTTCTGCCGGAACTTTTAACGTTAATGGGGCTGTAACAAATCAAACTGTTTTTGATATAGATAATCTGCAAGGTGGTATTAATGTTGGAAGCTTAATAACAGGTTTTGGTATTGTAGGGAAACCTAAAGTCGTTGCTTACGATCCAATAGATTTAAACAATCCTTCTACTGGTGGCCAAGTTACAGTAGATTTACCTCAAACATTATTAGACGATGTTATATTAAATGCTGATAATCCAAACTATTTTTCTTATAATTATCAGTCAAAAAATCCTTTTAAAACTTTACCAGAAAAAACTACAACGAGAGTTTTTGATAAAACACCTGTCAAAGCCTTAGCTCAAGAAGTATCTGGCAATAGAGTTATATATGCCAACTATCAAGACAAGCATACTCCACCACCTAGTTTGAATTACAATGTCGCTGTGTCTGAAAAATCTGACTTTGATTTAAAATCAACTATAGCGCAAGTTCAGGGCGGTCCATATACGGGAACTACTATAACGGTAAAAGCTGGGTCAATTTTACCAAATGTTGGCGACTTTATAACTTTAGTAACTGGCTCAGGTGTTATACCAGAAGACACTCAGGTTGTTTCTACAACTGCTAGCGGAGGTAATTATGATATAGTTTTAAGTGAAAGTGTCACTGGTTTAGCATCTTCAAGTATTGTTTTCTTCGAGCCAGGTGCTGATACAACACAAACAACAAGTATTATAGAATACCCAAATAGTACAGTTAAAACAAATAGAAATTATCAAGCTGGTATAGTTCTTTCTGACAGATACGGTAGAACATCTACTGTTTTATTATCTAACAACAAAGATACAGTTAAAGTTGGTCTTTTTAGTTTCTCTGGAGATACAATATATTCGGCGTACAAAGATGACTTTACTAGTTACATACCTGGTAGTTGGGCGGGAGATTCCTTAAAGATTCTATTTAATGAAGTTATATCTTCTACAAAAAATGACCAGCTAGGAACTCCTGGAATATACAACGGAGATCCTACTAGTTTAGATTATAATCCTTTAGGTTGGTACAGTTACAAAGTAGTAATAAAACAAACAGAGCAAGAATATTATAATGTTTATTTGCCTGGAATAATGGCATCGTATCCTGTAGATCAATCTTTAGAAATAGGTAAAACTTCTCATGTTGTATTAATAAATGACAATATAAATAAAGTGCCAAGAGACTTGAGCGAGGTAGGACCTGAACAAAGACAGTTTAGAAGTTCTGTTCAACTTTTTGGTAGAGTAGAAAACACGAACATAATAATAGATCCAACAAATAATTTAGGTGCTGCAAACACTCAATATTACCCGGAAAGATCATCTGATACTGTTTCTACTATATCTACCGTTGTTGATTTATTTGAATATACTACAATTGGAGACACCGCTCCTAGACCAAACTATTTTCCTCAATTTTATTCTGTAGATTCAAACCCGCTTATAGCCAAAATAAGTACTAATAAAAAGATAGGGCAAATTTCAACAACAAATTATGATCCCGTAACAGCGACAGTTGGTGTTTCTGCAACAACAAACATAATACAAGTAGCGAACGTTTCTGGC
>VMHT01016906.1_pt1 | contig 12834 bp, 9 predicted proteins | sample 4693611 | NCBI WGS metagenome assembly VMHT01 (sample SAMN12280063, study PRJNA550983) | marine metagenome | isolation source: seawater sampled from same location over 5 years 0.02-0.2 micron viral filtrate | place: USA: collected off the coast of southern California halfway between the port... ... | reverse complement strand
GTTAAGGTAAGTAACAACAACGTCGGCGGGAGGAGCAAGAAGGTCCCGAAGCTTATCGTCGAGAATAATCTGGCGGCCGTTCTCGGGGTGCTTAAGACCCTTCTCAGTGATGTACTTGTTAACGAACTTGGTAACCTCCGAGCGGGAGATGAGCTCTCCGTCGGGAAGGGCAAGAAACTCACGCAACTTAGGTGTGATTTCCTGCTTTCGGTTGAATCCGTTGTTCTCGGCGCGCTTCTTAGCCTTCTCGCCGTCGGGATCCTCCTGGGTGTTCTTAATCTTACGAATGAGCTTGGTCAAATTCTTGACATCGTTGCGGAGAGCGGCAAGTTCGGTTTGAATGGTTTCAAGAGACATTATATCTATCTTACTCGTCTAACCTTTAAGTCTATGTAAAGGAGACCAAGAAGAACCACGATTGATGTAACTATAAAAATGGATACATCAACACGATCTAATTTTTCAACCACACCCTTTCCCTCTGGGTGTTTTATGATTCGAAATGGCACCCTGGTACCATCATCAGGACATCCACCAAAACAACAGTCTTCTTGACATGGGATAATATGTGGTCCTCGTCGCTTACCACAAAACTGTTTGGTTTCACCTTCATATGCAAAGCATCTACATTCATCGATGATTCTGCAGACCATATTATTATATCATGATATAATAATGGACGAACATATTTACCCGAAATCGACTATCGATAAATTCTTAAATGAAAATTTACTTTTCAAAGATGCCAAAATGAAAAAGTATTATGACCGAAATCTCCAGAGAGATCTTGGTAAATTCAGAAGTCGTGCACACACTACACACCGTAAGAAAGATTTCGAAAAACTCATGTATGTTCTTGTCACAGATTGTGTACGGGATATAATCATAGAAACAATTGGAGAGGTTTCTGAACACATGAAAAATATGGGTGACGTCATTGTTAGTGGGGGTGAGGCGTTCAATTTATACGTTGATTATAATGAACGTATAGTCACGAGTGATATAGACGCAAAATTTGTTCCTCGTATGTCCGTCAATCCACAATATTTTGGTAAACTTCAAGCTACCAAGCTTATATTATGGGACAAATTAGGGGAGATAGCCAAACGTCTTGGTCCTCGGATCAAGAAAAGGTTAATTTCCATGCGAAAGAAACACCCCAAAATATTTAAGTTTTTGGGTATCAGCTTCAAACAGGCATCACCAGTTGTCACACGTCGTTACACTCTCATTAAGAAGAAAAAGATGGGTTCTACGAATAAACCCACCAAGGGGGACGTCTTCATAGATGTGGAGTTATTCGCTCTCGACATGAATATTCGTTACTTTTCACCCGACTCCGGTAAAATAGAGGATTTCAATATAGGTGGTATTCTCGATATCCCGTTCATGCGTCCAAAGGAATTTGGTTACGAAGTTGTTCTGTCGAGGCGTAAGGGTATAACGTATCGCAATCTCGATAGTGGTAAATTAAAGACGAATAACAAGGTATACATCGCGAGTAAAGAATTTTTAATAGAAGATATTTACCTCATGCAAAAACTGAAACTCAGACCAGAAAAAAAGGAAAAAGACCGTCAAAGACTCATTAAACTAGCTCGATTATTTGATAAAAGAATAAAGGGAACCGATTCGATGGAAGACGTTTTTAAAAGTGTGCGTTCTAAGATTGTTCGTAAAGGACCTGCAGCCACTAAAAAGAATGCACGTGTATCTATGAACCAAGCCAAGCGTGTAGATCCTAACAAATACAAAAACTACACTACGAAACCATCAGATGAGAGATTATCGAAACAGATGGTTTTTGGATTCAAATCCACCGTTAAGAATACAAAGGTGAATGGATATGAAAAATCGAGTGGTAATAAGCAATTCAATGTTAATACTTTAAAATGGAAGAATGTTACTAATAACTCATACGTAAAGAATGAATATAACCTTAGACCTAAGAACTCCAAGAACTTACCAAAGAATTTCAACGTTTCAAATACGTTATATGGTTATAAACCCAGGAGAAATACATGGGTTGAAAAGAACGTACTTAATAAGTCCGCCGCCATCCCGTTTGTTGGGTTAAAGAAATAACACGCAACAAATACATAAATGATTTACAACACCCCAGCCAAGGGTGAGGACGGACTCTATTTCGTAAAGGCTCTTAACGACAATAAGCGAAAGTGTCTTATTCAACTCAATAATGTCAAGGTAGCCGATGTGTCAGGCGAGGTTGTGTTTGAACTCGACTCGGACGTCAATCTCAAAAAGATTGAGGATACCGATGCGGCCAACCTCACGGCAGCGAACGAGAACTGTGAGATGTGGTTTGGGAAGAAGCTTTCTGAGAATGTCATAAAGGGTGCATACACCCCCAGTGTAGCCAACGGTCAGTTCACAGGGGATCGCATTGAGGCCACTAAGGTATTTGACGCACAGCAGGAGATGGTCGACTTTGAGATGATGCAACCCGGTAAAAGTTGTAATGTCATCCTCGAATTTGCCGGTCTTTGGTTCGCCAAGAAGGCCTTCGGTTCATCTTGGAACATTGTCCAGGTCAAGATTCATGCGGACCCAATTTTGGATGTATACCCAGAGGGGTACGCATTTGTCGATGACGATGACCAGTAAAAATAATTTGTTAATATACTATAAAAGATGTTCGGTTTAAAAAAGGGTCGTAACCAAAATATGATTATGCTCCTCGCCGTAGCTGCTCTCATTTTTATTCTATTCCAAATGAACTCAAAGTCTGGTTATGCCATCGTTGAGCGCGAATACTCCGCGTTCGGTGCAGCCCCCGCTGCCGCTCCTTCTGCCGGTCCCTCCGCCGCCCCAGCCAATGGTTGTGGTATGGATAAGGGTACCGGTCTCGCGTCCTCTCTCCTTCCCCGCGAGGTTGCTTCGGATGAGGATTTTGGTCAGTTTGCCCCAGAAGACATCCTTAAGGGTCAGAACTTCCTTGAGCCTCGTCAGCAGGTAGGCTTCCCTGAGACTGTCGGTGGTGCTCTCCGCAATGCCAACCAGCAGATTCGTAAGGATCCCCCCAACCCCAAGGACCCCTATGTCTGGAACAACTCCACTATCGTTCCCGATCTCATGCAGCGTGGTTTGTGCGCTTAAAGATTAGATACGTGAATAAATAACAATGAGTGACGTTTCTAACGAACTTTCCGCGAGCGTTTCTAAGCTCGTAGACCTCACAAAACAACTTTCTGAAGCGAAATCTGATATCAAAGTCTTAAACCAGGAGGAAAAACGTCTCAAGGAGACGGTTAAGAAGCATATGGTTACCCAGGGTATTGATACCATTAACCTCAGGAAAGGTAAAATTAGTATTCGTAAATCTGTACGAAAATCTGGTATCAATAAAGATGCAATTAAGGAGGGCCTTCTCAAGTTTTTTGGGGGGGATGAAGCCAAGGTTGAGGGAGCATTCAATTCTATAACAGACAACTTAAAGACCCGAGAAACAACATCTCTTTCATTAACTGGTATAAAAGAGAAGCTCGCTAATGAAAATAAGTAATAAACATGGTTTGGAGCCAATACGTATACGAAGCTGCTAACGGATTTGATCCCGACGTAAGCGATGACGATGAAAATATCGAAGACACTCCTCTGAGTATTGAAGACTGGGAAATCGAATACTCAGATGAACTATGGCACATGTGGAACGTTATCAGAACTCTCATGTATGATGCCAAAATCGAACACACAGGTGAATTTTGTGATTTTGTCGAGTTTTGTTACAAAGAACATGACTCCACGTTACCACGAGTCACATGGGAATATCAGGAACAGACGATATGGTACGAGGAACGACTCACCCATATCTGGAAAAATCTCAGGCGCTCGATTAATGAAAACGGTGTTTATGAAGAAATGATGCGTGGTGCAACATTCAACGATTTTGTTGATTTTACCAAAAATTATATGCGTATATATTAAATGCTTCCTCCCAACCTTACCGCCCAAAAAGTCGCTATTCCTGCAGCTCTTTTTTTAGCGCTGAGTCCCGGTGTTCTTCTGACAACCGACGGCTCCAAGGTCTCTCTCATGAACCGAAAAACCAGTCAGATGGCCGTTTTCTTTCATGCTCTAGTTTTCTTCCTGGTATACAGTCTCATCGCCAAGGGTATGGGTCTCGTTCTCACCAGGAACGATCTCATTGTGAGCACCGCTCTGTTCCTTGCGCTCAGCCCTGGTCTTCTTCTCACTCTCCCCCCTGGTTCGGGTGGGGTTCTTCGATCTGGTCAGACCAGTCTCAACGCGGCTCTCGTTCATTCGATCGTGTTCGCGGTAGTATTCGCGCTTTTGAGGCGCCAATTTCCTCAGTTCTATTAAGTAGGAAGATGAAATACTTGGTATTAGGTCCAGCTTCTATGGGTATATATTCTCTAATAGGTGCTCTAAAAGCTAGAGAGACTGAACTTGCGAATGTCCAGGAAATTTCAGGGTCATCTGCTGGTGCAATATTGGGGTTATTCTTAGCGTTGGGGATGTCCGTTGATGAAATTCTTGAAACGTCTCTTTCAACAAATATCCCCAGCTTTGTTAAAATACGTATAGGCTCATTTTTTAACAAATTTGGTTTTGTTGACATGGGACCTATACGCAAAAAAATAGTAGAAATATGTGGTTCAGATCCAACGTTTGCGGATATAGATATGAAAATCTACATAGCAGCGTTTTGTATGAATACATCCGAGACTGTATACTTCTCCAAGGATACACATCCAGATATGAAGGTTATAGATGCAGTATGTATGAGTATGGCTGTACCTTTCATATTTGCGTGTGGTAAGTATAATAATGAAACTTACGTAGATGGTGGTATGAAGGAGGAATACCCATTAACACCTTTTTTTGATAAAAAGGCACACGAAATCACATGCATAAAAATTAAGATGAATCGTGTATACCAAGAAGATATACAAACACCGAAGGAATTTGTAGAAACACTCGTTCGATCGGCGTTATCGAATCGTGTTCAGTACGATACACCTATAGAACTTGTCGAAATTAATGTTGGTGATACAGATGTGTTTGATTTTAGTATGAGTTATGAAGAAAAAATTAGATTATTTAATAGGGGTTTTACTTTTTTGTCAGCTTAATATAAATGGATGTGAATACATTCAAAGTAAGGCTGGCAGGACTACCGTTTCTTAGTAAGTCAGAAATTCAGTCTTACCAACAGAGGGTAACACAGGGTAGAGTTGATCCTCAGACCCTTTATAGAGAAGCATTAGCTGTACATAAAAATAGACGTAATCAAGAAGTATATAAAAAACGTCGAGAACTTGAACGACGGATAGTGAATTTACCATTAAATGAGAATGATCTGTATAGTCTATTAGACATAGTAAACGATAAATCAAATCTAGATGATTTACATAATAGAGCTAAAAAAATAGTTAAACTTCGGAAAAAGAAGGATTTGGGTAAGAGAAGGGCCAAACTCTCGAATAATTTGGGAAAGATACAGATAAATGAATCGAATAGAACCGAACTTCTTAAAAAGTTTGACGAAGGAAAAAATACGATTAGAACTCTCGTCGAGAATGCTAAAAAGATTGAGAAGAAGAAATCTTCTGAACGCATCTCAAAACAGAGAAAGATACTTCGAGAATCTATCAAAGATCTTGGTATTAGCCAGTCAAATCAATTGAAAATACTAGCGAAATTTAAGACTGGTAAGTTTGGAGTTAAGAATCTCATCGAAGAGGCGAAAAAATTGAAGAAGGTCAAGGTCTTGAAGGGTATAGCCGGAAAACGTGTAGAACTAACGGAACTCGCTACAAAGTTAGGAGTGATTCAAACATTCGTAAAACGTATCAAGGCTGTGAATACGAATGACAAAGCTGACGCGCTCAAGGATGTGATAGAAAAGGCTGGTGAGAAAAAACGACTCACTGAACTTTCGAATGAGAAGGATAAACTTGTAAAATTGACCAGGGAAATCGGAATTTATGATTCATTCGCAGGAATGATTTCTGGTGCGAATACGATTCAGTCTTTAAATGTAGTTAAGCTTGATATAGTGCAGGCAAGTAAAATCGCTTTATCCAAACTTTCGAATGAGAAGAATGTATCTAGTAACTTTTCTAGAGCTATAAGTAATCTCAGATTTTCGAATCGTTTAATCCCTTTAAAAAAACGAATTGAGGAAGCGGGGGGTCAGAAAACGCAGTCTAAAAAACGTGAAGCGGCTGATATATTGGCAAGAAATAAAGAAAATTTCATAAATTTTGTAAGGAAGAGTGTCATATCAGAAAATAAACGACGTGTGTTTATCAATCGTATGCGTTTAGATGATGTTAATATACCCAAACTCCGTGAAGATGTAGCCACGGCGGAGAAAAATTTTAAAACTACAAAACGAAACAAAGAACTGAATGAATTATTAGCGTATATTAAAAATTTGAACATCGATAAACCTGGGTTCATAAGTAAATTCAAAACAACCAATACATCCCTTAAAAACATAAAAAATGAAATAGACGGTATCGTGAAAAATCAAACTAATACCCAAATAAAAAAGAATGAACTCGTTAAGAAAGCTAAACGAATCTCGTACGAATTGAATATTACAGGAGTGAAAAATAAGAACAATGTTAACGTTACAAACGAAAAACTTTCTGATGCATACAAAAAGAAACTCCAAAATAATAAAAAAGTACTGTCTAATTTTGCATTACAGGCTAATATAGACATTTTGAATAACCTGTCAGCCATAAACGACTTAAATAAGCTCAATAACGCCAAAGTAGTAATAAAAAAACGCACAAAGGATAAACTCCGCAAGATAGCTGAATCTACCGGTACAAATCAAGTATTACTCTCACAGATAAATACCATAAATACACCTGATGATGTTAAAAATTTAACAAAAAGAATGAAAACTGTGCTAAACACACAAATTAAGAATATGAAAGTAACCGAGAAAAAGGAAAAAGAAAAAGAAAATAGACGTCACCGGGAGAATATGATAAGGGAGCAGGAACAGATTGCTAAAAATCAAGAAGCTACATACCAAAAGGATAAGGCTTTCATGATTGAGAAAAAGAAGCTTGAACGAAACGCTATGATAGAAGAACAAGCGATGATTGGTCATCAATTAGATATAAATGAAATATTAGAATATCTCGTGGAGATAGGAATTGAACCCAAGGATCACCAGTATTTTATTAACCAATACACGACGTATAACAAACCCGTGAATGTTATCAAGAAAGACGCGAACAAGTATTATATGAAATTGTATCGAGAATATAGAAACAAAAATTTACCCAAATTAGTCACCAATCTAAAAAAATTAAAATTAAATCAATCTAATATAGATTACATAATCAATAAGTATATAAAAACATACATAGAATCTCCAACATTATTAACCGAGGCGAAAGGGATTGCTAATATACGTAAAGCTGAAAAGGGAATTCGGAACGATGAAAATTTCGCTAGTTATGTGGGTAGACTAACATTAAAACAGGAAAATCGTAACAGAATAGCACTCGCACTCGACGCCTATTTTGTAAATTTTGAACCCCTGATAAAATCTGCTACAAATTCTCATATAAAGACAGTCAACAATCCAAGAGCTACTCAAAGAAAAGAATTAGAAAATTACATTAATACACAGGGTTTAAGTAGGGTTAATAAACTGAAAATAATGAAAAATTTCAACGCGGGTGTGGGTAATGTAAACGCTATGAAAAGTGTTATTACGAATATTCGTAATACGAGGAACGCACAGAAAAATATTAAGACAAAAGCTAAACTCAATAAGGAAGCTTCTAATAAAGCCACCTTGGAACAGAAAAATACGACCAATAAGTTAAATATACAACAACTCGATAACGCTGAAAAACAGATGAAACAGGCTAATAATAAACTAAAAAAGAATCAAAAAATTCAATTTAGACGATACATAGTAAATCTTGGTCTCAACGCGACTAATGAAAGAGTAACAAAACTTATCGATACCTACAATAAATTTCCAAATGATGTTCAACAGTATAAATCTAAAGCGGAATCTATGAAATTACTCAACGATGAAAAGGTGAGATTACTAAACCGGGCCAAGGCTTTACCTGTAGATGAAGTACGAAATAAACGAATCAGAAATATCAAAAATGTAGATGATGTTAAACGGATGGACAAGGACATCGCACGTGGATATGTCGATATTATAAGGAAGGAAATTTCAAACATAACTCTCAAGAGTCAATTGAAGTTCAATCTTAACCTCGGAAAAATTACAACAGTCAATCAAGCTGAACAGGTTAGGAATAGACTCGTTGATGCCATTACCCGAAAGAAAAATATGGATATGATGAAAATACAAGAAGCTATAAAACCCATGACTAGTGAAAATCAAAATATGATTTTACAAAAGTTTACTAGTCAAAATATACCCATTAATAAGATGTTAAAACGGGTAGCTGAACTAAAGAAAAAACGAGCTGACGAAAAGTATAAGGCGGAGAGGGCCAGTCTCTACACATTCCTAGATAAAGAACTTAATATGAACGTCGAAGATAGAAAATCTATTCTAAAAGACTTTGATGAAGTAAAAACTTTGAATATCATGAAGACTAAAGCCACTCAATTAAAAAATAAACGAATAAGAGATAAAATTGCATCTGATAGGAATAAGATTGAAAAAATACTCCAACCACTTAACCTAAATAACGCGGATAAAAGTGCTATACTTAAAAATTTCAATACCACACCCGGTAGTGTCATATTATTTGAAACAAAGGCTCGGAGTATCAAGAAAAAGAGAAATGACGAAAAAAGAGCTAATGAACGCAGTCAATTGGTAAAACATATGAATACGTTACAGCTTTCTGAAACAAATACCAAAAAGATTTTAACCACATTTGACGGAACAAAGAATAAAACCTTAACTATATCCCAATTGAACGCGACGGATCTCAAAAAGCAAAGAAACCGTGAAAAATTAGTGGAAACTATGAAGTCACTCATATTAACAAACACCGTCAAGACTAATCTTCTTAAAGCGTTTAGGAATAACCCCAACCGTGTTAATACTCTCATAACAAGAGCAAAACAGATTGACGCCAAGGCAAGGGGTCAGGAAAATCTTCAGAAAGATACAAGGGAATATATAGTTTCTTTACAACTCGGTAACAAAAATACACCCATTTTACAAAAAATTAATAACAGTCTCACTCTTAATAAGGCACAAACCCTGAGAAAACAAGCCGAAAAAATAAAAACCGAAATAAACGCCGAAGCACTCGAGAAAAAACGTTCCAATATCAGAAACTTTGCAAATGATATAAAAATCACCGCCGGTATGAAGAGAACATTTATAGATAGCGTCACACTCACAACAAATGTCGATGCGCTTAAGCGAAAAATACAGGTTGCAGAACGTGCATTGAAGAATAAAAATTCTACACGCGAACGACTAAAGACCGAATTACGTGTCTATCTTAATACTCTCAACTTATCGAAAGAACAAAAGGACAGGCTCGAAGGTAACATTGGTAATAATACCAAAAATATAACAGCGTTGAAAAAGAAGGCCAAGTACATAGTCGAATCCAAAAAGACAAACATAATTGTGACTGAAATGAGAGAAGCTAAAGCTCGTAAAAACAATAGGGTTATGAACGCCAGGAAACGTGAACAACAAATTAAAATGGTCAAATCTGCAAAGGCTTTTAAAGCTAACCAAAATAAGAAGGAACGAGAAACTAAAAAACCCCGCCTTGAAAAACATCTGTACAGTCTCGTCAATGTACCCCAAAAACGAATCGATGAATATCTTGAAAATTATATAAATGGTAAAAAAACTATTCAACAAATTACAACCATTTCTAGTGCTAAAGATAAACAGTTTGCAAAAACTAAAAAACGTATAGCTATTTTAATTCCAAAACTTCCCATGAAAAAGGAATTGAAAAACACTTTAAACAAGAGACTTAAAACAAAACGAGTTGACATAGACGAATTGAAAACGAACATCAAAAACACGATAGTCAAACAGATGATACCGGCGAAGGAAAAGAAAAATCTCATAAACCAACTTTTAGCAAAGGAATGATTTTAACAAACACCGGACAAACTTTTTTGTCAGTTTAATATATACGATGGACACGTGTGATCCAGATGCGGAAATAGCCGATCTCAGAAAACTCATTAAGATGAATACTGGGCACTCTATTAAACTGACAAGAGAACAGATATGTCAAGTGTACGACGATATCCAGGGAGGTAAATTACCCCTACCCCCTCTCATTTTCAACTCAAGGATGGGTTATTTAATCGATAGGAAATCACCATTAACCCCAGGTGATTTCGATGTATTATTTGGTTCAACTTCAAAACGTACCGATCTTAAAAGAATTGCACGAAAGGTGGGTTTAAAGCAGACGGAACAGATGACCAAAAATCAAATTTTTGATGCTATCGGTAAGCGCTTAAGGTATATGAATGTTCATGAACCTATTAAGATTTCTAAGAAGCGTATGATGATAAGTAAGACTAACAACGCAGCAGTGAACAACACAGCAGCGAACAATTTGGGTCTGAACAACGCAGCAGTGAACAACGCAGCAGCGAATAACCTGAATTTGAACAACCTTGGTGGAGGAAACAGAAACTCGAATTTGAACAACCTTGGTGGAGGAAACAGAAACTCGAATTTGAACAACCTTGGTGGAGGAAACAGAAATCGGAATTTCAACACCAACTCGGCGTTTAATAACACGGAAAGAAACAGAAATGTGAATTCGACGTTTAACAATAGCAAGAAGAACAACGTTCCAAATTCTCAAGTATCTTTCCCCAAAAAGAGTCTGTTCGCCACTATGAATAGACCCGATTTTGCTAATGGGAATAAGGGTGGTAAGACGTCTATGTTCGGTGGATTATTCGGTGGTTCTAAAAACACTAATACCAACTACATCAAAGCGAATACATTCAACGGTAAGAAGAATGGTTATGTATTCAAGACTGGTAATAAGGGTACGGGATACTATAAGAATGAAGGACCAGTTGTAGCTCAGGGACCTCTAAAGAAACCAAATGGTTTCGGGGAGCCCATAGCCCCTGTGGGTCCGAACAACAAGCCCAATAAACCTGTGAATAACAAGAAACCCAACAAGGTCAACACCGGTGTAGGTAACAACACCGTGAACAACAAGCCCAATAAGCCTGTGAACAACAAACCCAATAAGGTCAACACCGGTGTAGGTAACAACACCGTGAACAACAAGCCCAATAAGCCTGTGAATATCAAGAAGGAAAAGGTTAACACTGGTGTGGGTAACAACACTGTGAACAACAAGAACAATAAGCCTGTGAATATCAAGAAGGAAAAGGTTAACATCGGTGTGGGTAACAACACTGTGAACAACAAGAACAACAATGGAAATACCATCATGACCAACGCTAACAACAAGCCCAATAAGCCCGTGAACAACAAACCCAGTAAGGTCAACATCGGTGTGGGTAACAACACCGTGAACAACAAAAACAACAATGGAAATACCATCATGACCAACGCTAACAACACGAAGCCTAACAGTAATGTGAAGCCCAATAACAACGCTAACAACACGAAGCCTAACAGTAATGTGAAGCCCAATACCAGGCCCAATAATGGTAAATTAAACAATATTGAAGAAGAACCTAACAAAGAAAATGCAGCTGTTCAAAACAACGCTAACAATCAAGCTCGACGCAATGAGGAAAATCGTAAGAAGGCTGAGAAAGAAGCACAAGAGGCTAAAAAGCGTGAAGAAATTGAAGCCAAGAGAGAGGCTGCTCGTGAAGAAATACGTAAACGCCAAGAAGCGCTTAAAAATAAATTGGCAGAGTCTAAACGTATAGCCAATATCGAGAAAAACCTACTCAGTATACCCAATGTGGATAAGGTTTATCTTACCGCTTTTAGAGGTAACAAGTCTGTCGAAAATGTCAACAAAAATGCCCTCGCGAACAAAGTTAAGAAAGATTTGGTCATTAGGAATCTTCGTAACCAACTTTCACCCCTTTTCATGGGTAAGCGAAGGGTCGCTTATGTGAACGCCTCAAACTACAACTCAACTAAAACAAATATCGAAGGCCAAATTTCCAACAAGGAAGCTAAAAAAGCCGACCTGGAGGCTCTCAAAAAGCTTTCAGTAAACGCGGTCGTATCTACCGATTATGTAAAAGCATTCGCGAATGGGAAATCATTCGTAAACCTGTCTCTTAACACTCTCAAGAATAAGCGAAACAAGGATCTTGAAGTGTACAAGCTCAATGCGACCAATAAGAAAGGTATGTTCGGTGGATACACCACTACCGTACCCGGTACCAAAACCATGAAGTTCATACCAAATGCTGAATACAATAAAACACTTAACAGGGCCAAGACCGCTTTAGGGGCTAGGCGTAACGCTAAGCAATTGGCTGAGAATAAGCGTAAACCAAAGGAAAATAACGCTAAGCCCAACAACAATGTGAAGCCCAATAACAACGCTAAGCCCAATAACAATGTGAAGCCCAATAACAACGCTAAGCCCAATAACAACGCTAAGCCCAATAACAACGCTAAGCCCAATAACAATGTGAAGCCCAATAACAATGTGAAGCCCAATAACAACGCTAAGCCCAACAACAACGCTAAACCTAATGGTAATGTGAAGCCCAACAACACGGAGTTTATGGGTCCTAATAACAAACTAAATACTATAGAAGAAGAACCCAACAATTTCAAAAACGCGTCTAATAACACGTTTAAGTTGAATAAAAATACAAAAAACAAAATTCAAAACAACAATAACTTCAATGCCAGTGCCGAGTTGAACAAGC
>VMHT01008234.1_pt1 | contig 12838 bp, 5 predicted proteins | sample 4693611 | NCBI WGS metagenome assembly VMHT01 (sample SAMN12280063, study PRJNA550983) | marine metagenome | isolation source: seawater sampled from same location over 5 years 0.02-0.2 micron viral filtrate | place: USA: collected off the coast of southern California halfway between the port... ... | reverse complement strand
TATCAGGGTGATGTAATCCTTGGCCGTTTGGCTATGGGTGCTGATTACCTGAATCCAGCTGCTGCTGTTGAACTGTTTGCTGGCACTGCTACCAAGCCTGCCGGATTCTAATTTATCTTATATCGGGAGTCTCTTCGGGGACTCCTTTTTTTTAATTATTTATTGAGAATAATACTCATTATCAAATTATGCCTTTTCCTACTACTGGCTCCAATACTGAGCTACAAGCTGTTAATCAGATCCTGGCGTCAGTTGGTCAGGCTCCCGTGAATACTCTAACAACTGAAACAACTTTTGTTCTTGAACCACTCATTGCTTTTATTGGTAGTATTTCTGGTACTACATTAACTACTGAAGAAGCAGACATACCTGTAGGTACTTATTTAAGTGGTACTGGTATTATCCCTAACACAGCTGTTTCTACAACAGGTGTAGCTGTTCCAGCATCAAACCCACAAACATATAATTACACTGTTAATATTTCACATTCATCAACAGGTAATATATCAATCCTAAAATCAGTTGTTTCTTATAAAGTAGAAACTCAAACTAACCCGGAAGTTGCGATTGCTTTTAATACTTTAAAAGAAGTATCACGTGAAGTTCAGTCTGAAGGCTGGACATTTAATAAAGAATTAAATCTAGAAGTAACACCAGATGCAACTACAAAGAAAGTAGTTATTCCTAATAATGCTATTCAATATGATCTTAGTCAAGATTATGTAGCTAACTTAGGAAGAAATAGTGTTAATCGTGGAGGTTATCTCTATGATACTATGCACCATACAGATGAATGGGAAGATGAAACTCTTTACATTGATGTACTATGGGAATGGAATTATGAGTATCTACCACAACCTATTCAAGCTTATATTGTAGCTAGAGCATCTTCTATATTCTCTAGTAGAGTGATTGGTGATGGACAGCAATTCCAAGTGCTATCACAAAAAGAAGCGTATACAAGAGCAATGGCTCTCGAATACGAATGTAATCAAGGTGACCATACATTCTTTGGTCAACCACAAGGCGGTAATTATTACCGTAGTTACAAACCATTTAACGCACTGTATCGCTAATGCCAGTAGTAACCCAACTATCACCTAATTTTCTAGGTGGTGTCTCTAAACAAAACGATGACAAAAAACTAGCTGGTCAGGTATCAGAATGTATTAATGGTTATCCTGACCCTACCTATGGTCTACTAAAAAGACCTGGTATGAAATTTATTGATCACTTAAAAGATACAGACGACAATGCTTATGATAAAGCTGCTTTAGAAGATGCTGTATGGTTTTTTCTGGATCGCAGTCAAACCACTTCTTATGTAGCTGCTATTAAAGGTTCTAATATTTATGCTTGGAATGCAGAAACAGGTAAAGCATGTAATGTTACAAACAATGGTGGTTCGTATTTAACAAACGCTAATACTTCAGATGATTTTCATTTCCGTAGTATTCAAGATACAACAATCATTACAAACAAAACTAAAGTTACAGCAATGCTACCAGCTGGTACTTTTTTTGCTAATTCAGTAGGTACTTTAAAATTAGTTTCACTTGTTGATGGCTACAATTATACTGTAACCTTCCCTGCTGCTGCGGCTAACAATACAGACGATGTAGTAGCAGAAGTAGCAGCACAAACAAATACAACATTTAAGGATATGTTGTTGTATGATGCTTCTAATGTTAATACTAACCATCATTTAATTGATGCTATTAAAGATACTATTGAAGCAGAACATACAGCAGGTAATACAAATTTTGATGGTATTTGGTATTTAGAAGGTTATAACAACAGTATTGTTATCAAACGTGGTACTGGTACTAATACAGTTAAAACTAATTACAGTGCAGTTACTGGTACTCCCTTAGCATTTAGTATTGATGCTAGAGGTGGTTTTAATAATGAGTCTTTAGAAGCATTTTTAGATCAAGTTAATGATGTAACTGAACTACCTGCTGAATCTTTTGATGGTCATAACGTACGCATCTTAAATACTAATAGTGATAGTGATGATTACTATGTTAAATATGTAGCTTATGATGGAATACGTGGTAAAGGTTATTGGCTTGAAACAATTGCTAGAGATGGTTCACCTGGACTAGATGCATCCACAATGCCACATAGGTTTGTATTTAATAATACAGTTAATGGTGTAGATCACTTTACATTTGAACCTATACCTTTTGTAAGTAGGCTAGTTGGTGATGACATTACAAGTCCAGCGCCTTCCTTTATAGGTAAAACAATCAAGGCTACATTTTTTTATAACAACAGATTTGGTTTGTTATCAGAAGATAATGTAATCTTAAGTGTAGCTAATGAACCTTTTAACTTCTTTGTTAAATCAGCTTTAACACAAATTGCTTCAGATCCTATTGATTTAAATGTATCTAGTACAAGACCTGTTACGTTATTTGATGTCTTACCTACAGCTCAAGGTCTTTTGTTATTTGGTGATCGCCAGCAGTTTATTTTATCTGCTACTGATGCAAATACATTGACACCTACGTCTTCTATTATCCGTACAGTATCTAACTATGAAATGGATAGTAATATATCTCCTGTAGATATTGGGACTACTGTAGGTTTTGTTAACAAAGTACCTGATTATGCTAAAGTATTTAGTATGCAGTTACGAGATGTAGAACAACCACCTATTGTTGTAGACATCAGTAAAGTTGTTCTTGAATGGATCCCTGAAACTGTTGATAGATTAGTTTCTAGTCCACAAAACTCTTTCATTATTCTTATAGATAGACAATCGTCTTATATCTATATGTATAGTTATTATAATGATGGTGAAAAAGATCTATTTCAAGCTTGGACAAAATGGGAATTAACAGGTACTATTCAAGATGCTTACGTTTTAAACGATGACATTGTAGTTGTAACACAACAAGAAGATGCGTATTTGTTAAACTCAATTACAGTTAATGAGTTACCTACAGGGGATGTTTCTGTTGTACTCGATTCTAATAATGAGTTTGTTGTAACAGGTAATCCATGTCTTGATTTGTTTTCACTCCCAAAATCTCCTGATGGAATTATCGATAAAGTTGTTTATATCCCAACTGACAATGTAACTAAAATCTACACACCTTATAAACCTATCAAAAATAAAAAAGGTGCACTTTTAATCGGTAAACCTGATAAAGATGCAGGCTTTTTTGTAGAAGTAACACCTAAAATTGAAGCCAATACAAACTATAACTATTTTGAAGCTGTAGGAAATTTAAGTGATGCAGCTGATAGTATTATTATTGGCTATAACTATCACTTTGAAGTACAATTACCTACATTTTATTTTAGACGAAGAGATGGCAACTCTGTTGACTTTAGTGCTATATTAACTATTGCTAGAATTAAAGTATCTACTGGTAGATCAGGTCCACTGGTATTTGAAACTAAATTAGGTAGCTCTAAACAATGGACTTTAATTAAAGAGGTAACATTAAGTGATGATTATGCATTTAGTACAAGTCCTGTAAAACCTGAATATAAGTTTAATGTACCTATCCATCAACGTAACACTAACTTTGAATTAAAAATGACAAGTGATTATCCATATCCTGTATCTCTTGTAGAGATGATGTGGGAAGGAAACTATTCACCTCGATATTATAGGAGGGCTTAATTATGCCAGCAGCAGCAATTGGTGCAGTCGTGAGTGCCGGAGCCGCATTAGGAACCACTTTATTTGGTAACAACAGTGCCGCTAACGACGATCAAGAAAGAGCGCAAATAGCGCAACGAAAAGATGCGCGAAGAAGAGCAAATGATATTAACGATTATAATGAAAAAAAAGATGCAATTGAAAAAGAAAATTACTATAATAATAGAGATTATGCTTTTGACACTGCTGTTAAAGGTTGGGAACGTGACAAAGAAATACAAGATTTCCAGTATGAAGCCTCTTTAGCTACTTATAACGAAAGGTTAAGAATATCACAAGCTCAATTAGGTTTAAATGAAGAAGCTGCTGAATTAGGAATTGCTACTACACAAGCTGCTTTCAAAGATTTTCAAATAGATCAAGCATTTCAACGTGAAGCTATTTATGCAGATCTTCAAAATGAATTAATTAACCAAGGTTTAAATAGAGAAACACAAGAAGTCAGACTAGAAACTATTAAAACAGGGTTTGAAAATACACTTACTGATCTAGGTCTTGATAAATTACAACAACAAGCAAATTTATTTGGTATACAAAGTAGTCAACGTATTGGAACCGAAAGGATTCAAACTGAACTAAAGAATCTTTACAATAGAACTGCCTTTGAAAAAGAAGCTGCTTCTATTAAAGCAATCCAAGATTCAGGTCAAGCTGCTTTAGGGCAAGCTGGTAAGTCAAGAGGTAAAAGCATACAATCAGCACAGGCTGAATCATTTAGGACTTTGACTCAATTAGAATCAGCTTTGAAAGGTTCTAGACGTAGTGCTGGTATTCAACTATTAAATCTAAATGTTGACTCAGCAGTCAGAGAGACTGGTGTTAATCTTAATATTAATAAAATTGATGAAGCAACTAGATTTGCTAGAGTTACGTCAGGTCTTCAAACAAAACAAGTTGGCATTGATATTGCTAGAATTGATCAAGCTATTAGCTTTGCTAACGAAGAAGCTGAATTTAATAACAGAATATTACAAGCTAACAGAGAAAGCCGTATTGCTCAAACTGAACGTGATATCGCAGCAATTGAGTTGCAAAGAAGAGGTAAAGATCTTGAAGCTGAAGCTGCTGTGGGTGTTATGCCAACACAACTTGAATATGCACCATATCCAGAAATCACTCCTGAACGAGTTTTCTTACCGTCACGTAACGTAAGTTTTAGAGATCTTTTAGGACCACAAGCACCTATACCTTCAGGACAACCTTCAACTTCTGATATCATTCAACAAGGTCTAGGGGTTGTTACAGCAGGTGCAAATGTTTATGAAGCTTTTAATCCAAAACCACCACCTGGGCTCGATGAACTCTTGAAGGCTATCAATAAATAATTAAAATTAACTATGGCACGACTACGATACCAGCCTGCTACAAACCCAAGAGGATTTCAGCCTATTCAACTAAGTAGTGCTGGTATTACTCGTATGCAGGAAGAAAACAACAGAGTAATTAGAAACTTAGAAAGCAGACGTAATGCTGAAATCTCCCAAAGAGAACGTAATTTACAGGCAATGCAGCAGAACCAAGCTGCTGAGGCAACTCAACGTGAAAGTAACTTTCAAAGTGAACAACAAGCACTACAACAGCAACAAGCTAAATCTCAAGCTGAAGAAAGATTTGCAATACAAAATAGAAAAGATCCTAATGAAGAATTAGAAAAAGTTGTCACTGGTTTAATTGATTTCAGTCAAACTATTGGTAAAATTTCTGCTAAAAGAACCCAGCAGATGATTGCTGATCAAACTAGGTTAGCTCAGAAAGCCGCTAGAGATGCTTTTTACAGTAATCCAGAAGCACAAGTTGAGTATAAAAATCTAGAAAGCCTTCGTCCAGAAGAGACTGCTAAACTCGATGGACTTACACTTGAAGGGCTTTCTAGTGGAGAAATTACACCTAAGGAAGCTTCTAAAGATTTTTTCGCTAATCCTGGTAGAAATGCTGTCTATGACCAAGCATTTAAAAATGAGGCTTTAGAATTATTTTATAACTCTAATACAAAAAAATTACTACAAAGCACTGCTGTAATCCCTGAATTAGGTTTTGCTCCTATTGAAGCCTTACAAGACTCAAACAAAATGGGTCTTGTTACACAATATTCTTTAGAAACAAGTCTTGATAAATTAGGGTTGAGTGATAAAAACCCTGGATACTATCAAGAAGGTTATGAAAAAGTTAAAGGGATTCAGGATGCTCTTGTAAATAATGCTTCAACAAAAGAAACTTCAGCTAATTTTCAAAAACAAGCTGAACAAGCTGATTTCCTAAGAACAAACGTATCTACGTTGGGTGCATCTTTGCAATCTGATCTAGTTAATCCTATCATTAGCAGAGAAAACGCTCTTAAAAGGTTTTATACGGCTTTTTCAGCTGTTGATCCTAGAACTGGAGAAGCAAGTTTTTCAATTGATGATCTAAATAATGTTTTCTTACCTAGTTTTGGTAAAACTGTTGGTGAAGTTTGGGGAGGTAAAGGAGGTAATAATCCTTCGCAAGCTTACTTACAAGCTCTACGTGACCGTAAACAACGTATAAGTCAATTTAGAACTGATGAGCAAGCAGAGTATACACAAAACGCTAAAGATTTTACACGTTTTGTTGCGGTACCCCAACTTATAGCTCTTACTGATAAAGAAAGCGACGAACGTGATCCATTGATATTTGAATCATTTAAAGTTTTATGGCCACAAAAATTTCCTGGAGTAAGTTATCCAGAAGCTTTAATACAAGCAGAACAAGTAGCAATTGCTAAAAATATTGAAAAAGAAGAAAACCTTTTTGCTGTGAGGCTTGCAAGTACAGTTCCTCTTACTGAACAAGAAATAGCTACGATACAGAACCCTGCTACAAAGGCCAAATATCAGGCTATATTTGAAGAACAACAAATCAAAAGGTTTGGTACTGAATTCCCTAAAGTTTTAAAAAGTTTAGAAGCTAAAGCTATTTCTGTAGCTGGTTTTAATCCAACTGAAGGTAGAAGTATTAATACAACAACTACTTTTCTGTTAATTGCTATGCAAAATAAAGTAGAAGAATATGCTTTAGAAGGTGAGAAAAGTGGCGTTAAACGAGAATTTATTTCTAAATATGCTGTAAATAAACTAGAGGAGTACTTAGCAAAAGCACCAAACGATAAAACAAATTTATTTTATAAAGATCCTGATTCACCAAACAATGCACCTAACTTTCCTAATTTATTTGGTAATGCTGAAATTAAAGCCCAAATGAAACGGAATAAAGAGGCTACTAAAACGTTAGACAAACTGCTTGCAGATAGAAACTTTAATGCAGCAAGTGTTATTAACATGCCTTATGCTTTGGGGGATCAAAATGATTACGAACGTATTTCAGATCAAATTCAAAAGGATCCTTTAAACGTAGAATATACAGCTGAAATTATGAAAATATCTAGGATTACACAACGTACTAAACGTCCTATGACTCCTAGAGAAGTTTATAATGCAAGCATAGGTGCAGTTAATAGGGTATCTATGAGAGAGCCTGTTGTTGCAAACGAAGTTAATCCTGTTGAAGATGCTGTATATCAGTTAGCCCCAGAAGTTCAAAAACTATATAACGATATACCCAATCGTACCTTTAACAGAGCTAACAGACTTGGTGCTGAAATTACTAATAGTCAAGGTGGTCGTAATAACCTACCTGTGAGAGCTAGTATGACTGGTCAAAGTAATGGATTACGTGGTTTAGCAAATTTAGTCAGTTCTGGTGAAGGAAGTGCTACTTCAATGTTCCCTAGCGAAAACTATCCAGAAATGTTAGATATGACTATTGCTACAGAACTGGTAGACTTTCAAAAGTCTAAATTAAGTGATGGACGTGCTTCAGCAGCAGTTGGCGCTTTTCAATTTTTATATCCTGAAAAAGCTGCTAAACTAGCAGGATTACCTCCTGATGCTAAGTTTACTCTTGAAAACCAAGAAAAGATGTTTATAGCAACCATTATGAATAAGCCTGGTCGTAAGGCTATTGGTCAGTATTTACAAGGTAATAGTGATGACATCGAATTAGCTATTGATCAATTGTCTCAAGAATTTGCTTCAATTGAATACAAAAATGGCCGTAGTTATTATGAAGATGGTGTAAATAAAGCTAGTATTAGCCGTGATCAAGTACGTGCGGCTTTAATTTCTGCACGAGAAGAACTAACTAATTAAAAAACAACATGAACGATCCATTAGATTATTCAAATGTTGGTAGTGAATATGTGTTAGATGAACAAGAAGCTGATCTACAACTTACTAACGAACAAATAGAAGAAATTCAACAAAGAATTGCTTCTTATGAGGAAGAAGAACAGCAGCTTCAACAACAAGAGACACAACCTCCTACGGGAGGGCAAACTACACCAACAATTGAACAACCTGCACCTACGGGTGAGGTACCAACGGAACAGCAACCACCTACTGAACTTGTAGGTGCACCAAACACTCCTTACAGGACTCCTGAAGGAAACATTGATTATGAACGCTTGGAGCGTGAAGGAAGAGAATTAGACTTTAAAGAAGTCCAAGGTTTAATTGACTTCCCAACTGATTTTGCCAATAAACTACTGTCTAAGACAGGATTACAAATCCCTAAAGCATCTAAGTACGAAAATGATTTAGCGCAGACTGTACGAAGCATTATTTCTGTTATTGCGCCTACATTATTTCTTCAACGTGTTGGTATGGGACTGGCTACTAGAGCACAATTTGCAACTACTAATTTACTTGGAGCTGGTAACGCAATCAATAGGTTAGGTAATACTGCCTTTATGAAGTTTCTTGGAACTAGGGGTATTGAAGGTGGTTCTGGTGTACTTGTAGATGCTATCAGTTCTGAAACTGAAGGTGAAAATCTTTCTGGTTCTATTAAAAAATCTGGACTATACAAATCTTTAACGTCAAAATTACCAGCACAATTTGATTTTATTCCTGATAGTTTTGCTACATTAGATAAAGATAGTTCAGATGAAAAACGTATTAAAAACATTAATGAAGGTTTAGCATTAGGGTTTTTGCTTCCTTTTGTAGGATCTTTAGGAAACCTAAAACGTAGTTTAGGTGAAATTGGATCAGGTATTATACAAGAACCTAAACTTATAGGTGAAACATCAAAAGCACAGAAAATTATCGATAGTATGCAGCCAGCTGCTAAAAGTGATGATTTAGTAGAAGAACTTTCTAGATATGCTGCTAAACAAGAGGCAGATCTTGATGAGCTTGGCTACTACAATCAAGCTATGAATCCTAATTCTAACGTCCCACTGAAAGGTGTAAACGACGTTTATGATTGGAATGAAGTTGGGATGCGTTCTTTGGATGATTTTGGTATCATTGGTGCTAGTGTTGATGCAGTACGTGTTGCAAAAAACAAAGGATCAGTTTATGGTCGTTTAGGTAACTTTATTAGTGAACCTGCACGTAAGTTTGCTATTAATACACCAGGTGGTGTCGAACAAGTTACTGTTGGTCTTGCTAAACAACTGAAAGATGCTGATCGTTATCGTGTTGATGCAGCTGATTGGGCAATTAGTTTTGATGAAATTCAAGAACAAGGTGATAACTTAGTACTTGAATTGTTTGACCCTACTGTTGGTGTAGATGAAATTCGTAAGATTCTTGATCCTGTTATTGTAAAAAATCAATTTGGTTTGGAAGAATTAACTGATGAAGGATACAGAGGTATCTTCAGGATGATCGATGATCAAGCTGAGCAGTTTACTGGTATGGATATTGCAAAAGCACAAGCTTATAGTGCCACGTCAATTGCTGGTCAAATTTCTGACCTAGCCCAAGGTATCAGACTTAACCGAGGTTCAGCTGCTGTTGATCAAGCTAAACAACAAGTACGTGATAACCTAGCTTACCTACAACAATTAAAAAGAACTACCGAGTATTATGTAGATAAGAAACGTGGTATCATGGCTTTAGGTGAGCGTGTTCGTGCATTTGGTAAGACACCAGAACAACTAAACAAAGAGATTATTGAACAATCACCACAAGCTTTACGTATTATTCAAGACGAAAGTGATCGGTTTACCCAAAACTGGCAGTATTTAGAAGAAAATAACCCAGAAGTTCTTGACGGATTTCTTGAGTTATATGAGGCTAGTGATGGTAAAATCAATAGTATCACTAAAATGAATGAAGATATTCTAAATACTTTTGTTAGGTGGCGTCCAATTGTTGATGGTAATCCTGAAGCACCTAATATTTTAGCACAAGCCGTTAGAGGTAATTTTTATAACTCTTTGTTTTCTGTAACTTCTAGTGCTAAAGCTCTATATGGTAATTTAAGTGGTATGGTAGCAGAACCACTAAGTTATCTTACAGGTGCTTTAATGCGTAAAGATCTTAAATCAGTACAACGTGGCTGGATGGCTTATAGTGCTGTCTTAGATACACAAAAAAAAGCAATACCTTATGCTGGTAAGATGTTTATGAAAGCATCACAAAATCCTAACAGTGTGAAAGATGCTACTAGGTTAGATTTTGTAATTAAGAATGAAGCTAAAATTGATGGGTACAGAAAAATTGCACAGATTGAAGCTGATAATGGTAGATATGGGTTTCAATATGTTGTAGATTTATATGATAATCTTAAAGCAATGGAAGCAGACCCTGTATTTAGATTCATTCCAAATACATTTACTGGTTTTGATGGTTACACAAGTGCTAATGTCGCTAATGCACAAGCTCGTTTCCGTGCTATGGATGAGATACAACGCCTTGGTAAAGCAGCATCACCTGATGAAGTAAAGAGACTTGCTAACATAGAATATAATAGTATGTTTGATGAAAACGGTATTATTGTAGATGAAGCAGTTAAGTATAACACAAGTGAACTAGCTTTAAATCTAAACAGTGATATGGTTACAGCGTTAAATAGTCTTTATGAAAAAGTTCCTTTGTTGAGGGCTTTTAATAGATTTCCTGGTATCTTAGTAAATGTAGTTAGGACTGCTGATGAATATATCCCTGCTCCAATACGTTCTTTTCAAAAAGATATAAATGACTTGGCTTATACTCCAGTAAAAACATTTATGGAGCAACCTGAATTAGTAGATAATATTCTAACAGCCCGTGGCTACAAAGTAAGCCAAATGGATGGTGTAGCTAAATTAAATACTCTTGTTGATTTAAAAAATAAAACTTTAGGCAGAAAAGGTGTCTCTTCTATTATAACAGGATTGGTTCTTTCAAATGTTGTGACTGATGTTTTAACTGGAGATGGTTGGTTTGCAATGACAGGTGACGGATCTTATGATAGACAGTTAATGGCAGCTCGAAAGAGAAGGGGCTGGAAGCCTAGAACAGTTAGCCTTTTTGGTAAAAAAATTAGTTATGACGAATTACTTGGTCCTGGTTTAAGTAATTGGGTTGCTACTTTAGCCACTATTGGTGATAATATTGATATGTTAGGTGAAGCAGCTACAGAGAATTTAAAAGCTAAAATGGCTGTTATTCTTGCTTCTGCTGTAACTGAAGATACTGCTCTTTCTGTTTTAACACCACTAGTTGAAATTCTTAGCGGAAATGAATATGCTTTTAATAGATTTGCTGCTGGACAAATTAATGCTCTTGGACCTTTAGGCGGTGTTCGTAATAACGTTAGTCAAATTATCGATGGCGGTCTTAAAGATGTTGAGAAAGATATAGCAAGTCTTATAAAAAACAAAAATCAATATCTTAATGTTTTTGATCCTTCTAACAGACAACCTTATATCTACAGTCCTGTAACAGGTAAAGTACCAAATAACTATAACATGATGGTACGTTTGTTTAATACAATATCTCCAATTAAAATATACGAAGGTGAATCACCAGAAGAAAAATTTCTTAATGATATGGAATATGATTCATCATCTTTATTTAAAACACGAGAAAGTATTGAAATTTTACCTGAAGAACGCTCTAAACTATCTGAACTTATGGGTGAACGTGGTTATTGGCGTAGTGAAATTTCAAGAATTAGTAAGTTAGCTGATGCACGTAGTACTGTTAAAGAATTGAAAGAAGCTAGATCTAAAGGTATCAGTGCTGAAGATACACCTATTGGTAAGTATGATATGATTTTCATGGAACTTGATAAAGCAAGAAAAGATGCAGAAAAACTTGCTTTTGATGATTTAGATCTAGGAATGAAAGGTGAAATTCAAAAAAGAATAGCAGAGAAAAAAGAAAAAGAAAACAAAGCTATGAGAGGTATTATTTCCGGCATTACAGATCTTACTACTAACACTCGTAATTAAAAAATCATGGCAACAACTGAAAATAATTACACAGGAAATGGAACAAAAACAAGTTATACTTTTTCATTTCCTTACATAAAAAAAGAAGACGTAAAAGTTACCTTGGATGATATAGGTACGACTGCTTTCACAATTAATGATAACACGCCAACACAAGTAGATTTTACTGTAGCACCACCTGATGGTGTAGCTATTCGTATTTTTCGAGAAACTGATACGACAGTTACATCTTCAACATTCTTTCCAGGTTCAGCTATTAGAGCACAAGATTTAAATGCAAACTTTGAACAAGCTCTTTATATTGGACAAGAAGAAGAAAATAAAATCCAAGATGTTATAGCTGGCGCAATTGATGACGGTTCTATTACTACTGCTAAGATAGCTGACGCTAACATCACTACTGCTAAGATAGCTAATTCAGCTGTTACTACAGCTAAGATAGCTGACGCTAACGTCACTACTGCTAAGATAGCTGACGCTAACGTCACTACAGCTAAGATAGCTAATTCAGCTGTTACTACAGATAAGTTGGATAATGGTGCTGTTACTACTGCTAAATTAGATACTTCAGTAACAAACTTATTTAATGATTATCTACCTTTAGCAGGTGGAACAATGACTGGTAACATTGTGTTTGCTACTGGTCAAACTTTTGAAACCGGTAATGGTTTTATTTCAAATAGTTCCGCTACTTTTACAAGTACTAGTAGTATTGCTAATGATTATACATTTTCAATACCAAGTAATGCAAAACGTATTGTTATAAATTTTCTTCGTCTTTCTAGAGTAGATTCAAATGCTAGGGTTTTAGGAATTAACATTGGTGATAGTCAAGGTCTATGGACTTCAGGAGAGGACCAAGTATCTCATGGATTTGATATTTCCGTCAGCGCAGAAACAGGAGTTGTTACTTC
>VMHT01099594.1_pt1 | contig 12839 bp, 13 predicted proteins | sample 4693611 | NCBI WGS metagenome assembly VMHT01 (sample SAMN12280063, study PRJNA550983) | marine metagenome | isolation source: seawater sampled from same location over 5 years 0.02-0.2 micron viral filtrate | place: USA: collected off the coast of southern California halfway between the port... ... | reverse complement strand
GGTAGAGATGAAGTACCTGCTGGAACTCCAGTTGGTTGGGCAAGAGCTCATCAATTAGCTAAAGGTGAAAAGATCTCAGCAGATACTGTAAAGAGAATGTCTGCATTTAATAGACATAGAAAAAATTCATCAATTGCACCAGAACATAAAGATACTCCATGGAAAGATAGAGGCTATGTAGCCTGGTTAATCTGGGGTGGCGACGAAGGTGTTGATTGGGCAATTGAAAAATCAAAAGAAATAGACGCTATGAAAGAGTCAAAACAAATGAAGTTTATTAAACCACTACACGAAGCTAAAAGAGGTGCAATCCATAAAGCTGCAAAGAAAGGAAGTTATCCTGTAAGTATTGTAGTAATTAATAGTGGTATGGTTGTTAAACAAGAATTAGTTGATACACCAGCTGCGGTTCCTGCAGTATTTAATGAATTACAGAAAGAATATCCTAATGCTGTAATAAGTGTTGAGTCTAGTACTGGAGAAACTCTATTTAGCGAGTCAGTAGTTAACGAAAGCCTAGGCTCTTATGAGTATGGCAATTGGGTTAAAGAGAATGGTAAGATTAAATTTCCAAAATGGATTAAAGTAAAATCAAAAGAGATTATTGATGGTGGTTTTATGGATAAAGTCTATAAAGGTGAACACCACTATATGTCTATTTGGTTAGGGTCTTTCGACAACAAGACTAGATCTGAACTGTATGCTTACGATAATAAAGGTAAGAAAGAGTTCGGTGAAATGGGTTACAAATTTATCCAAAGATTCTGGAATGATATAACTAGTTACACTATGTTCTTCTGGCAAGGTGCGGTAGCAGCATTAGAAGTTAGTAAACATATTAGAGATATGGAAGCTAACGGTGAGTCAATTGAACCAGCGTACTATCTAATGAAAGAATACTTTAATAACTTCGGTATGGAAACTAACAGGAGTAGAGTATTTAACGCAGCTGTTGAGAAGCTAGAGGCGTGGATGAAGGATAACCAAATTAAAACACTATAAAAATTAAATAATAATTATGTCAGTAACAATTCAAAAAGTAGTAGAATTTAATGGTGATTTAGATCAGATTCCAGAGGGAACTGATAGATATGCCTGGACTGCAACGTGGACTTCTGGCGGCAGTGGTTGGGTAACAACAACAGAGGTGTCAGAAGATATTTGGCAATTTGAAGTAGAAGATTGGACTACAGGTGCATCTGGTGAAACTAGAGCAGTAACTTATGAAGTAAACCACTGGCAAGCTTCAGCTTATCCGAATGATCCGGGTTTAAGTAAGCAATTTACAATTACACAACATGCGGATGCAAATACTGGTGGAAATATTATTAATACTACCACTTTAGCTCCGGCGACAACGACACAGGCTCCGGCGACAACGACACAGGCTCCGGCTACAACAACGCAAGCTCCGGCGACAACGACACAGGCTCCGGTAACAACACAATATGTACCACCAACGCCAAATTATAGCAATATTACAGCAAACCCATCAGGTACAGTTGATGAAGGACAACAGATTACAATAACAGTAACTGGTAGTAATATAACTAACGGAACTCGTGTATGGGTGAATATGTATTCTAATTTAGCAGATGCTGCTGACCAAGATGATATAACGTCTGGTTGGTCGTCTGGTGCAGGTGCGGGAGATTCACCAAGTGATTCTTCTTGGGGTAATTGGGTAACTATGAATAGTAATACTGGTAGCCATACAATAACATTAAAGAATGATAACAAGCTAGAAGGTCCTGAAACTATAACATTTAGTTTATATGCAACCGATGAGAATGGTTATTCAACCGGAAATGTACAGACTGCAGTAACTATAAACGATACATCATATCCAACACTATATACTGTTAGTTATATTCCAGGTAATTACTCCCAATATGGTTCATGTTCATATACTAATAATCCTAAAACAGCTACGTATGAAGCCCCAGAAAACGGATTGGCGACATTGAGTACTCTTACAACTGCTATTATGAACGATGACGAATATGTCGGATCTTCTGGTGTTTACTTTAAAATAGTAAGTAGCACTGAACCTGGATTCCAGTATAATAGTCATATTGTAAACCACTCATCGCCGGCGACTGCAGTAGATTGTAGCGGGGTTACAACGACAACTGAACAACTACTTGACTTTACAACAGTCGCGACAAGTGGTACTAGTTATAGCACAGGTCGTCAATATCAATTTGAATTGACAGGTGTCCCTAGAACGGGTAATCGTATCGGTATGGGAATATATGGGAAGTCGCACTATTATGTAATTCCATCATCACAGGATGGAAGTATTGATGGAGTTGGTGCAGGGTATGCAGCTTTCTTAAATAATTTAAGTCGAACAGATTGGGTAGGAAGCACAAGTTATACTTATACTCAAGGCAACCCACCAGGGTTTGAACCTACAGCATCGTATAGTTCATCAACAAATAGATTAACATTTAATATGAACTGGCAAAACTCAATAAATGCGCCTAATGTAACCATTAGTTGATAAAAAGTAATATATATAAAAATAGAATAAAGTCAATATGCCTTCAATAATTCAAAGATCTGTTACTTATACAGGAAATAATACTACATCAAATCCAAATTTTACATGGGTTAATGTGGATGGTGTATCATGGATCACAAGATCTGATACAGAAACTACAGGTACATCAGACTTTACAATTGCAGATAATACTGGTGCGACTAGAACATCTCAATGGGAAGTAAGACATTGGAACTATGTTAATGATAACACATTAGTAGATAGTTTTACTATTACACAAACTGGGGATGGTACAGTCAGTTCTACTACAACATTAGAGCCAACTACGACTACAACATTAGAGCAAACAACGACAACTACAGTTGAATCAACGACTACAACATTAGAGCAAACAACGACAACTACAGTTGAATCAACGACTACAACATTAGAGCAAACAACGACTACAGCTGCGCCACTTAATAGTATTTTATTAACGTCCACTAATGCTACTATTGTAAATGAACATATTTCTGGCCAAGGAGGTAGTGAATATAGTGATGATAATTCAAGTCAATCGGCAAACGCGGCAACAACATATACTTTTGCGTTAGACCCTGATGCAACTCTAGTAAAAGATAATGATGTATATTGGGCAATTACAACCCCGGATGATTCTAATCACCAGTCGAGTATTACTCCATATTGGGTTGAAAATTTAACAGTTAATAATTCTCCGAGTACTGGACATGCACAGGTTTCTTATGACCACGTTGATCCAAATGCTAATAGTGGTGGGCTTATTAGAAATCAACCTTATACAGAAGAGAGCGCTAGCACACAAGCAGGTCCAAATACAGGTCTACCGGCTAATCAAATTTATTTAATTGTTAGACATCCAGATGATACAAGCCACTGGTGTTCTGTTTTAATTACAGCTCCTAATACATCTATAACGACGACACAAACGCCGGTACCTCAATTTAATTTTGAATTTACTTCGGTAAATCACAGTGGGCATCCTAATCCAATGGTAGGTAGTGGACCCGTAACAGCTAACTTCGATTGGAATGGCGACGCTCATGTAGATATAACCGATACTGATAGTAACGGAATCTACACCTATTTTAGTGTAGAAAATCCGAACAGTCCTGCTAGTTCATATATTGACACGGTTTCTTTTTCTCCTTCCTCTAATGATGGATATGTAACTGCTTGGATTGATGAAGGTTCAGGTAACGAAAACGGTGGTGAGACTTTAACTATTGATTTTAACACAGATGGTACTTTTACATTGGATTCGGCTAGTGTAGATAGCATCGCCTTTTCATGGGGACCATGTCACGTAGAAGGTACAGTAATGAATTTGGCTGATGGTACAACTAAACTAGTAGAAGATCTGCAAGTGGGTGACGTTCTAGCCTCTTATGATATTACAGGGTTAGGCGATGATGAAACAGAATCAACTTGGGAAGAATACTCAAGTCAAATTAATCAATTCTCAGCTAGCTCAAGTAGCGCAACCGTTACTAGAGTAATCGCAGGTCAGCATACTGCATATCATAACTTTAATAACGGTTTAACAAAGGTAACTGGTGAACACCCTATCCTAGTAAAATCTGCTGGTAATGATATTTCGTTTAAACAGGCAGCTGATGTTATAGTTGGAGATTCATTCTACACTGCAAATGGGTGGGTAGAGGTAACCAACACTGAGTATGTCACGGAAACTGTTAATACATATTCAATTGACGTAGAAACTGAAGACGTCTATATGGCTGATGGTATATTATTCCACAACGCAGAATTACGCGAAAAAATTACCTAATGAAAAATTGATATATAATTAAATAAAACAATATAAAAATGGCTAAAAAAATCCTATCATTCGAAGAGTATCAAGTTCAGTTAAAAGCTGGACAAGATAACGTAGATACTACAGAAGAAGTAGAAAACGAAGAGTGCCCATGTGGTACCGACGAAGAAGGTAATTGTTTAGAGTGTGAAGAAGGCACTGAATTACCTGCTGAAGAAATAGAAGACGAAGAAGATGATTCTGACGACGATATTGATGATTCTGAAGAGTCTGATGACGACGATTCTGACGAAGATGACGATGATGAAGACGACGATGACGACGAAGATGAAGATGATGATGAAGAAGATTCTGAAGAAGCTCCTGAAGAAGAAGTTGAAGAAGTTGAATCAGAAGGAGAAGCAGAAGCTCCATCAACAGTAGAAGAAATGTTAGTTGAAGGCTATGCAAAAGTAAAAGAAGCTGCATGTGCTTATGAGAATGACGAATACCAAGACCACACATTAGAAATGTATATGAAAGAGAATGCTGCTCTAGTAGCGACTCTTGCTGCAAAGGCAATGGAAGAAGGTTATGGTGAAGTTAAAGAAACAGAATTAACTCAAGAAATGTATGAGGCTCACTGTAATGAGATGAAAGAGGCTTATGCTAAAAAGATAGACGAGTTAAAAGAAACATACGGCGCAGGTAAAGAATAATATGAAATATATTAAACCACTTAACGAGGCAAGACAGGCTCCAGCAAAGAAACTATTTAAAATGGTAGCTAAAGGTAGCACTTCTGAAATTGAAGGTCAGAAGATCTCTAAGGAGATGGCTCAAGCTGCATTAGACTGGTTTGATAGATCTGTCTATGCTAGAAAATATGCTAACCAAGTTCAAAAGGCTGGTATGGGCGCAGTAGCTCCACTAATCTTTGGTGACTACTGGGGTATTAAGAAAACCATTGGTTCTAAACTAAAAGCAGAATTTAAAGAGTTACAACAAGCATATAAAAGAGAAAGAAACGAATCAGTTCTATTAGAATCTGACGCAACTCCTACAATGTTATTAGCTCAAGAGATTGAAGGTGCAGAATATCACATGGCATTTGGTGATGGTGAAACAGTAGACGCAAGATCTACTAAGAAAACCTGGGATGATGGCGTACCAGTACTTAAGTATATCGCAAGAGCTCCTAAGAAGTCTGTAGATATACCTAAAGGTAAATTTGAAGTAGTTATTGACGATAAGTACGGATGGTTCTACTGGCAATCCAAGGGCGTGTGGTACGGTATGGAAAAGGATGATGATATAGCTCCACCATTTGAATACTAATGAAAAAGGCAAAACAAATTTTCTGGGAATATTGGATTAAACCCTGGAAGCCTGCATATTAGGTACACACATTTAGAAACTTTTAGAGAAGTCTATGTATAATTAATTGAATACATAGACTTTTTTAGTATGCCAAGAATACCCGTAGACTTAATTTATATGCAGATGGCTTATCAGATAGCTAAGCTCTCGTATGCTAAACGTAGGCGCGTTGGTTGTATTATTGTAAAAGATACACAGGTAATATCAACTGGATATAACGGTACGCCACATGGCTTTGATAACAACTGTGAAGAGGAACAAGTCAGAGAGATTGAGAATGAAAATCATAAACAAGTCCTAGAAGAAAAGGGTTATGATTGCGATGACTCATGTTGTTCTAAAGAGGTAACTAAAAGAGAGGTCTTACATGCAGAGTCTAATGCCTTAGCAAAGGTAAGTAAATCTACATTAAGTGCAGAAGGCGCAGATATGTATATCACTACATGCCCATGTTTTGATTGCGCAAAATTAATTATTCAATCAGGTATTAAAAGAGTATTCTTTTCAGAGGATTATAGAGATATGTCTGGCATAGGACTCTTAGAAAAGGCAGGTATCGAAGTTAAAGAGGTTATATGTTGGAACGCGGACGAGTAGAAAGTATTATTGATGATGCCTTAAAGGCAAATAAATTTGGCCAAGGCTTTGAATTTAGAGCAGGGCAAAGAGAAGTCGTCGAAGCTATCTGCAATCACTATCTTCAAGATCCAGAGGGAACTATTATCTTAGATGCCCCAACTGGAAGTGGTAAATCACTAATTGCTATGTGGTCCGCGCACGTCCTAAAAGAACTCGGTAAAAGAGGTTATTTAGTAACCTCTGATCTAATGCTACAAGATCAGTATGAAGAAGACTTTAAAAGACTAAAGTTGGATTGGCCCAGTATAAGAGGGGTAGACAACTATAATTGTAATGTAAATGATCTGCCATTCTCTCTTGCAGATTGTAAGATGAAAGGTATTGGGTATGAAGCTGCCGAGAAACTAAAATGCTGGGGAACCTGTGGGTATCTTCAGGCTAGGCGGCGCGCGAAGGAGCTACCTGTAGCTCTCTTCAACTATTCATATTATCTAATACAAAGGAATTATGTAGAGGATAAGATGCAAGAACAAGACAGAGAGATACCATTTCCTAAGAGAGACTTTGTATTCTTTGATGAAGCACATAAGGTAGACAGTATAGTACAATCACACTTTAGTCCTAGAATAGATGTTAGTACACCAAAGTTATTTAAAGAAGTAAACAGGTTTATACAGAAGCATGGATTGCAAACTTCCTGGGTATCTGATAACAGAATAGAAGATATAGTCGACCGCTTAATGCGGGAAGACGATCACCAAGAGCTCATGAGGCACATCAGCGAGTTCAGAGGTATTGCCGTGGTTTACCGCAAGGCCAGAACTGCAGCTCTTAAGGTCAGCAAACTACAGTATCGAACTGGAGATGTTCCTAAAGAATGGCAGACTTTTTTTGGGCGAATGGATAGACTTAAAGATATATGGTGCAAGTTTGATGACTATCATGACATTATTAAAGAACTAGGAAATGACGCTATCGTTATTGATCGTAAAGAAACTGAAGTAAAGTTCTTATGTTTGGAAGAGGCAATGATGATTGATAAATTCTTACAAAAGAAAAGTGGCTTTAAAGTCTTTATGTCAGCAACATTAGGTGATATTAAATCATTTGCGAAACATACTTCAATGGGTAATGCGAGAGTTATTAGGATGAGTAATAATTTTGATTACAAAAAATCCCCCATCGTTTTCATTAACAGGCACAAATTGTCTTTTAGAGAACGCGACAAAAATCTCCCTCATGTAATAAAGACCTTAGACAAAATCCTAGATAAACACAAGGGACAAAGTGGAATTATTCACGCCGGTTCCTATCAGTTCATGAACGAAATAAATGCTAAATCAAAACACAGCTTTAACCTAATAAGCTATGACATGGCAAAAGAAAGAAGTGGTGCGATTGACCTGTTTAACAGATCTGAAGGCAAGGTCCTAGTTGGACCTTCTTTGCTAGAGGGATTAGATTTAAAAGATGACAAGTCTAGATTTCAGATCTTCTTTAAAGTACCCTATCCGTCATTAGGCGATCCTCTAGTGAAAGCGAAGATGAATACATTCCCTGGATGGTATGATTGGAAAACAGGAATTGCAATACAACAAGGTGCTGGAAGATCTATAAGATCTAAAGATGATTGGGCAGTAACATATATTCTGGATGCGTGCTTTAGAAGCCTGATAAATAAACAGGGATTCTTTCCACCATCATTTGAAGAAAGACTTAAAACAATAAACTAATGGCATATAGCGTAATAATAATTGATGATTTTTACAACAACCCTCATGAGGTTAGAGAATTTGCATTAAATGCAAACTTTGATGTTGATGGAAATTATCCAGGCATAAGAACAAAATCATTTTTAACACCAAGCGTTAAAGAACACATAAATAAACACATGGAAACTCTCCATGGAAAGATAATATGGCCAGAGCCAGGACAAGAACAATATACTGGCGCCTTTCAATATACTACTGCTAGAGATAGAACTTGGATCCATGCTGATAGCTGGAACAAATGGGCAGGTGTTTGTTATTTAACTCCTGATGCTCCTCTATCTGGAGGAACTGGTTTATTTAAACATAAAAAAACGGGATTAATAGCAGCTCCTAAATTGGCTAACGGTGAAACAGATCGCGATGCTTTAGATATAATAAATAACGACGGACAAGATTATACTAAGTGGGAAAGAACTGATACGATCGCGAACGTCTTTAACAGATTAGTAATTTATAGAGGAGATCACTTTCACGCATCTTTAGATTACTTTGGAAAAGATATTAATGATGGAAGATTGTTTCAAACATTCTTCTTTGACACAGAAAAATAAACAACATGGGATTTAATAAAATGTTTCTACCAGAAGAACAAGAATTAAAAGATTTTTTAACAGAGCATGGTAAACAAGGCTTCCACGATCGATGGGTTTTACCATTTAAAAAGAGAGATGCAATCATAGGTCCTAGTGAAAGTATTGAATTTATTAAACAATTTATAGAAAGTGAGTATAATAATAGACCAGGCACTATATCACATACTGGCATTGGTCAAGAGACTAACAAATAAAAATAAGATGAGTACAATTGATACTAAAGAAAGGATTTTAGTTTGGACTAGAACCGAAAGAGCAGGTGACATTGTAACTATTGATAAAACAGAAGGTGATTTCACCCTGTTTACTGATGGTACAAAGTGTTATACTAATATTATTGGTGAAGAATTCTTTATGGAGGCTAAATCACTAGAAATGGCAGAATCAATGGCAATACCTTTTAAAGGGCCTAGTGATACGCCTGTTGCTCCTAAAGGACCAGATGGTCCACAACCGACTGCTAAAGTAGACGGAGAACTTAATGTAATGTTAGAGATGCTAAAAAAGATTAGCGCTAAGAATACTATTACAATGCCCCTGGAACTTAATGTTCCATCAAAAGAAGTTTATGATCTATTTAAAGATCAGATGGATATTACGAAGGCAGATCTAAATGAGCAAATATTGCTACTGGTACAGAGCCAGATAGATAACTTACAAGAACAATTAAAACCACAAGCAGAAGAATTTATTAAAAATTACTATAATGGCAGAACAAGCAAACTTAACACCGGAACTAAATCCAAAGCAGCCAAAGGCTCAAGCACAGCCCCAAGCATCGAATATTAATAGAAGACAAAGACGTCACATGATGAAGCAGCAGGGTATACTTAAGTATGTCAGCAAGCTTCCATATATGGGTGAAGTTAGAACTAAACTTAGAGCTCAAAACCTTGAGAACGGTAGAAAGATTCACCAACAGAATGTTGAGCGCGATGAACAAAGAAATGCTCAGTATTTAGAATCTGTCCTAGAAGGACTAAAAGAAACTTGGGCTAGCCAAGGATTCAATGCAAAAGAAATTAATACTCTAGAAGAGGCTTGGTCTTTAACAGCAATTAAAGATAAAGAAACTTATAGGGCAGATAAAAAAGCTTCGAAAGCGTTATATAAGGAGGCAAAAGCTTCTAGAGCTTCGAGACAAAAATAAAGACACAGAATGATTAGTATTCAAATAGAACCAGCAGATAACGGTGTGTTAAAGTTTTTACTAGACGATAACGTTAACGGCGGAGGTGAGGAATATACCACTAGAACTGTATATGAGTTTGATGGTATAGCTGGTAAGCAAAATCAGGTTAAGTTTCTAAAAGACATAGTATTAGAGTTAGGTCTTTTAACAGGAACTGAGCTTGAGTCTAGTTGTTTACGAATTAAAACTGAGTGGGGAACGCAGTATGTCCCAAACGATACTGAACTTAAAAATAAGATTGCAGCTACTGAAAAAGAATTAAAAAGGCTGAAATCTATGTTAAAGAAATGACACTACAAATAGAAGGTGTTTGGTGTAAAACTAGGACTGAGTTTGAAAAATTAGCAAAGTCTGGAGATTATGATTTGACTATATCCTATTTCGATATTGTGAATAGATTAGTTAAGAGTGACCCTTATAGTGAGGAGCCATCAGATGTTATCGTCTCTCTTTATATTAGAAAGTTGATTAAGAAATTGATTAATGATAATGTAGAGAAAGAGAATGAAAACGCTAAGTTACTTTATATGTTTAAAAACTTAGATAGTCCTGCTATCTTAAATTTTAAAGATTTTATTAGTGATTTGACTGGTGAACCATTCGATATAGATCTAGTTATTATCAACAGATGTGATTACCCTAAAAGGGGAGTCCTCAGTAAGTTTGATAATGTTAGATTTATAGACCATGATTAAGCATAAAGTATTTACTAAAGGTGAATATGTACATGCTTTATTATCAACTACACAAAACCCAAATGTACTAATTCCGGTAAGAGCCCTAATTTACGACGTTAAATTTGACGATGTGAACCCTAGGTACCAACTTCGTATAAAAAAGTTCTATGATAATATAGTCTTTTTAAAGTCATACTTATTTGGTGGTAGATTCATAAGAGATTTTGAAGGTAAAGAAACTAGGATTAACTTAAAGAGACAAGAATATAAAACTGTTAAAGTTCTAGAAGATAGAGTCTTTAATGGTGATAAATGGAAACAGTATCTTGTCACAGTTGATTCAGTATTCTGTGTAAAGACCAAGGTTGAACAAGACAGGCTATTTGATAAGATACAAGACTTTCAAACTGAAACCACTCTAAAAGAGCTATATGAGCTCACAAACAGATCTGTATATAATGGTCAATATAATTTTCATAGTAAAGGTGAATATGTAAAAGCTTTACAAAAGTTTTTAGGAGATAGATACCCTGAAGACGATGATTGGATAGATAAAGTACTATATCGACCAGATCACAATGAATTAGACCGCGGAGAGTGGGTTTAAATATATTATCCTGATATGTAGTCAGATATATATAAAAAACAAATAGATTTTTATATGCCTTTAAGTTCATTAGGAGTTACACAGACAGCTCCACCTAAATATCTTTATGAAGATGATGATACTGGTGATAAAGTAGTTAGCAATACTCAGCTAAATGCTGACGGCACTCCATATACTCCGCCGACTTCTAATGCTGAAGCTCAAGATGCTGCAGATAATGCGCCACTAGGTGAAGAGTCTGAGCCTGCAGTTGAACCAACACCAATGGGCACAACTAACACTGAGCCTGAAATTTCAACGGGAGGTATGGGAAGCATTGGACCTACTGGTGATGAAAATTTTGCTGGTTTATATGGTAATACTAATATGGTTTCTAGGGCTTATGAAATAAAAGATCCAGAAAAAACTATTGAAGGTGTAAATACTGTTAGATCTAAAACTAATTCATGGACTTTATTAAATTATAGAAATTATGCTGGAGGTACTACTTATGGAGATCCTGATTATTCTCAATGGGGAACTGCTGTTGTAGGTAGTGGAACTTCGGCTGCTGAAATTCTTAATCCAACAGCACATAGAATTGTTACTCACTGTGAAGAGAATGGTGGCGTAGGTTTTTCTTATGCATATAGAGATTTTATACAAACAGAACATTACGGCCAAATATCAAATGAATACTTAGTTACTTTAAGAAGGTTTTCATTCCCAGTTGGAGATGATATTGTAAATGCTAGAACTTATGATGAGGATGGAACTGAATTAGATATTTCAGAACCAGATTTAGCTAGAGCAATTACTTGGTTGTCGCCGGCATTAGGAAATAACTTAGGAGACATACTTTCATTCGGTACTGGATTTGGATGGGAAGAAATTCAATCGTCTGTACAAACTGCATCTGGTGGTAGTACAGAAAAGAGAAGAGGTACAATTGGTGCTTTAATTGACGGTAGTCCTATTGCAAAAGCTACAGAGGCTGGTGCTAATGGATATACTGCTGCAGAATCTGATCGTATTAATAGTACAGGTCAGCATGATGCTTTAGGAAGTACATATCCAAATATGGTATATGGACCTTACAATGCTATTAAAAGTGTATTAGCTAGAGATGATAAAGGTCTTAAATTTGATAATGAATTTAAACTTAACTTTTACTATGACCTAAGGGGTTTTGATAATACATCACTGAAGGTAGTCTTTATGGATGTGATTTCAAATCTTTTAGCAATAACATATAACAATGGTGATTTCTGGGGTGGTGCTGTTAGACACACTGGTGGTAATGGTTCTACTGGTAAACCTTTTGGTGACTTTGATAAATTAAAGTCTGGTGATTATTCTGGTTATTTAGGATCGGTAGTTACTCAATTAAAATCTACACTAGGTGCTGGATTTGATGATTTAGGTAAAGCTGCATCTGGATTAATGAATGGTAAAGGACTTAATGCCTTAGGTGATTCTAAGATTTTAGATAACATGATCGGTGGAGCCTTAATGAAACATTTAGGTTCTCCTTCTGGTGGTGATATTATTAAAGCATTCTTAACAGGAGATCCAACAGGACAGTGGCACTTAACAGTAGGTAATCCTATGAATCCGATTATGGTTTGTGGTAACCTATGTTTAGAAACTGCTAGATTTAACTTTGAAGGTCCTTTAGGTTATGAAGGTTTTCCTAGTAAATTAAAAATGGAAGTATCTTTAAAACCTGGTAGACCAAGAGATAAAGCGGAAATCGAATCTATGTTTAACGCAGCCTTCT
>VMHT01184903.1_pt1 | contig 12842 bp, 13 predicted proteins | sample 4693611 | NCBI WGS metagenome assembly VMHT01 (sample SAMN12280063, study PRJNA550983) | marine metagenome | isolation source: seawater sampled from same location over 5 years 0.02-0.2 micron viral filtrate | place: USA: collected off the coast of southern California halfway between the port... ... | reverse complement strand
TCTAATTGAATGTGTTTCACCCGTTGCTATTACGTAATCCTCGGGAGTTTCTTGTTGTAACATCATCCACATTGCTTCTACATAGTCTGGTGCATAACCCCAATCTCTTTTAGCGTCTAAATTTCCTAATGAAATATGATCTGTTAGTCCTAATTTAATTCTAGCTACACCGTCTGATATTTTTCTCGTAACAAATTCAATTCCTCTTCTTTCAGACTCATGATTAAATAGTATACCTGAACAAGCAAACATATCATATGATTCTCTATAATTTTTAGTAATCCAATGTCCATATAATTTAGACACACCATATGGACTTCTAGGATAAAATGGTGTAGTTTCTTTAGCTGGATTTTCTACCATTCTACCAAACATTTCAGAACTACTTGCCTGGTAAAATTTAATTTTAGGGTTATATTCTCTAATTGCTTCTAACATTCTTAATACACCTAATCCTGTTACTTCACTAGTATGCTCAGGTGTGTTCCAACTTTCACCAACAAATGATTGTGCTGCTAAATTATATACTTCATCTGGATTACATTCTTTAAGACATCTTAATAATGAATTTTGATCTGTCATATCACCATTTAAAATAGTTATTTTATCTTTAAGGTGTTTTGTATTAACATCATTAGCATTTGATGAACGACGTTCCATTCCATATACTTTATATCCTCTAGTTAATAGTAAGTCAGCTAAATGACTACCATCCATTCCATTAATTCCTGTTATAAATGCTATTTTATTCATGTTTAAAATCTTTGTATTCATAAAATTTATTTGGTGCATTACTTGCTAATGTTTGTATATTAGCATCTGATAATCTTCTAAATTCTTCAAAAATATCTATTTTTTTACCTAATGAATAAGGATTATCTTCATTTAAAACATAAAGTCTTTTTTCAGGATGTCTACGAGCATGAACTTTTAAAAGATTTTTACATATAAATTGCATATAATTTTTACCTAATAATTTACCTGACATAATAGATAATCCATGATCATCATTATATATTAAACAAGGAGGTATATTTACTCCAAATTTAACTAAATCAGCAGATAATACAAGACACGATCCATCTATTTTAGGTTCATTAATATAAGTAAAATCAAATTCTTCTACTTCTGAATTTATTTTATTCATATCTTCAATAGACATTCTTGATTTGGCTTGATTTGGGTTTAAATGACTGTCAGGTCCATCTTCAAATACATGATCTATATATTTAGGATGTACTGTTGGATCCCAACTAGGATCCCACATTTTTCTGTCAGCAAAACATACAATGTATCTGTGTATATTATTTGCGTTAGTATATTCAGATAATGATTCAAGTGCTTGTAATGCTTCTTTTGGGAAAAAACTATCTGTTTCACCATGCATTATATAATCAACTTTTTTACAGTAGTTATAATTTAAATCTCTTCTATAATCTGCGTGAAAATAAAAATCATCTTTTGGGTGTACAGTTTTTATTTTTATATGGGGCATACCTAAATCTTTTAATTTTTGTATCCCTTTTTGAAATTCTAACAGAAGATCCTCTTCTGTTATTTTATTTGTGTCTATTTTTTCTATTTTATCAGATATATTAAAACATAAATCTAGATAAACATTTTCTTTATTATCTACTGTTTCAAGTAGGTTAATAAGTCCATCAATGTATTCTTTATATATTTTTATTTCATAGAACATCACGTGACATCCTATAACATATTTATTTTTTAATTTGGTCATTTAATTTTCCGTATAAATGTTCGTAAGTTTTTTGCATCCAATAAGTTGCTGCTTCATAATTTTTATTATTAGGAATAGCATTATATTGATATATCCATCCTGTTTTAGTCATTGTTAGATCTTCATCTAAAACACCTTTACGGTGCATGTCATTCATGTTATACTCATAAGGTAATAATGTAATATCTATATTATTTGTATGTAACATAAAGTTTAATGGTGTTTGTTCTGTACCATTATGGAATGTTTGTTCTATTTGTTGTAATTTTTCTTTATTTTCCCAATAAAAATCAGTCATTGATTTTTCAAAATCTTTATGTTTTTTATTAACAATCCAAAAACCACTATCAAAATATTGATCCCAAGGCATTTTAAACCCATTAAATATATGATTTGAATAATTTTCTATACTTCTCATAATCCAATCCCAACTACCATCAATTTGAACTACAGTGTATTTACCATTAGTCATTTTAAAAAAGTTAGGACAATCAGGATGTACTATAGTGTCTGCATCTACAGATAATATTTGATCATATTCTATATTATTAGCTTCCATAAGATCAAAAATATAATGTCTTTGAAAACATATAGGCATTTCTGTATTTGGAAAAAGTAAATCATTTAATACAAATAATTCGCAATTATGTTTTTCACACCATTGTCTCCAGCTAGCTATTGAGTATTGATATGGTAAACGTCTTTTACTATGATATCTGTTATCATGATCTCCTTTACCTTCTAGATCAATATCCATCATAAAAACTATATTTTTCATATTGTATATTTATTTTTTATGTTATTCCATATTTGAGATGATATTTCAGTATATTTAGTATTATCTAAATCATCAAATCTCCACAAGTAAGCGTATTTAATAAAAAAGTTAGTTTTATCTCCTCCATCCTGCCAATTATGAGAATACCAATCATATCTTGACATATAATTTAAATTATATTCTCTTGATATATCCGTATTAAGTTCAATAGAGTTAGATTGTAGAAGATTATTTATTGCTGTTTGGAATGATGATGTAATAGGAACATTTACTTCCGATATAGTTTTAAACAATTCTTTATGTTTTTTATTAATAATAAAAGAACCATAATTTACATATTTAAATATATCTACATCTAAACCAGAATCTTGAATATCCCTATGTATAGCTCCTAAATCACCCATTTCTCTCCATGCACCTAATCTATCATCTGTTAGTTTAAATATATTAGGACAATCCCATTTTACTATTGAAGAACCATTTACTACAAATATTTTATTATATTCTATATTGTTTTCTTCTAGTATATTAAATACATTAAAAAGATTTGACCATGGATTTTCTCCTTCATGAACAAATAATTTATGGTTATTTTTTTTACACCAATATTCCCAAGATGATTTTGATGGGTCAGATATACCTCTATCTTCTCTTAATTTTGTTAAAAATACTACGTTTTGTTTCATGAAAAGTTATATTTTAATAATTCTCTAGGAAATGTTTTAATTTCAGTCATTGAATGTGTTAGTTCTTGTGTTCTTTCTTTAACTACACTTAATGAATTCTTAAAATTATCATATCCCTCTTTAGACCAAGAATATGGGTGCATATTCATTTGAAGTTTATTAATTTTTGACATATCTACTTCTTTTGGATCCCCCCACTTCCATTTATGGTTTGAATCTGCTAGATATGTTACGTCTAATTCTTCAGGTTTAACTAATCCATCACCTTTAAAATAATGAAAAAATTTATTCCCATTAGTATTTATTTTATCTTCAACAGTAAAATATTTTTGTAAATATTCTTGTTTAGGTCTATGATATGAAAAGATTTTTATAGGTAAATCATAATACATACTTAAAACTTTCATATCTTGTAAAAGATATGATTTTAAGCGATAATCACCAAAACCCGCTGGGGGGTCTTGGTGTAAAGCTATTTCGTGTCCTAATGCATTAATCTGTTTTACTAATTTAATATTTTTATCAGATATAGCATTATATATATTATTTCTTACTTGAATACAATATGTAGATTTTATATTTAATTCATTTTCTAATTGAGCTAATTTAAGAGCTCTATCTAGTGAATATTCTACATCATGTCTAATAACACAATATTTTTCTAAGTTATTATCTATAACATCATTAAAACTTACTATAGGTAAATACTTTTGAATTAAAGCTATTATTTCTTTATATTCATCGTATGAAAATCTATTATGCATTTGCAACTAATTCACCATTATTGTAAATTTTATGCATTTCTTCATAATACTTAATAGTTTCTACTAAACCTTCATGTAATTTCCATTGTAATTCATAATCTAAATGATCTTTCATAGGTTTAGGATCTAAATATGCTAAAAAGTGTACTTCACCTGGTCTCATATCAATATATTCTACTGGAATTTCTCTACCCCATGCTTTTGCAGTTGCAGCGATAATTTCATTTACAGAATTACTAACTCCACACCCAACATGAATAATTTTTCCTCTTAAATCTTTTTCAGAATTCATAGCTCTCATAAATGCTTCAACTACATCATCAACATATATGTACTCTGATTGTTGTTCTCCATTTCCATAAACTTTAAAGTTTTTACCTGCCATTACATCCATTAAGATAGTAGGGATTATTTTTTGGTAATTGTAAGGTGCTTCTTTAGGACCTTCTAACCATCTTTCTCTAGAACCATAAATGTTACCTAATTTTAAAGCAACAACATCTAAATCATATTCTATAGAGAATAATTGACATAATTTTTCAACTGCTGCTTTAGTAATTTTATAAGGATTAATCCAAGGCACATCTGGTGTTGTTGGGATTAATACTCTACCTACTCCTGCTTTTTTAGCAGCTTTTAATATTTTAGTAGTACCTACTATGTTAACAGTACATACTTTTTCTACATCAAAAGTTGTTATTGTTTCTGCAGTACCTAAAACTGCTGCCATATGGATTACTCTGTCCTTTCCTTCCATACATTGAGCAATAAGATTATCATTTAAAACATCTCCCTTGATAAACTCAAAATTAGGATTATCATTGTGAACTTTAGATTCTGCGCTTTCCCATAAATCTAAAACTGTAACTTTGTGACCATCTTTTAATAGTCTGTCTACGATGTGGCTTGGAATAAATCCTGCACCACCTGTAACTAATACATTCATTTTTTTCATTTTTTGTTAATTATTATTGTTGTTATTGATTAGTAATAAAATATTTGGGGTAAACCAAATAATTTTAAATTGTTTTTATTCTTTTTATTTTTTTATATGCTGGATTATCTCCATCAGGATCTACTATAACGAGTTCTACTTCTTTTTTTAATAACCATTCATATAAACCTTTAGTAGAATCTTTTACTATTTCAAGTTCCTTAATTGATCCTTGAGTTTTTGTTGATTCATGTGTTATTCCTTGATAACACCAATCATCTTTTCTATTTTCAGGACTATTTAAAGTATTTTTAAATAAATCCCAACCAATAGTTATTATTTTAGAACAACCCATATATAATGCCATAGGAATAGCCATTTCATACATTGTACCTGGTCCCCAAGGTCTAGCAAAATTATTATTTATATCCATTTGATCCCATTGTTCCGTAGCTGCTATTGTATTTTCTATGTTTGGGGATCCATCATTTAATTTAAAGGTATCTAAAATAAAATCCACGGGGAAATTTTCAATTATTGTTTTAGGTTGATTATTATCCCATACTGCCCACGCTACAATTGTATTAGGATTAGGGTATTCATAATTTGATAAATTACAGAAATTAAGTAAATGAATATCAGTTAGTTCTTTTAATTTATCTTGAGTTTGTTTAATAGAAATTACTAATTTATCATTTAGTTTTTCTTTTAGTAATTCTTCAGAAAATGTATTAAAAGTAGGACCTGCTGTACATATATAGGCTGTTTCTCCTTTAAATTTATCTTTTAAAACTTTAACCCTATCATACATTTCTTCAAAAGACCATATTTTTTCTTTTATTAATTTAGTTTCTGCTTTCATAAATTATATTTTTAACCATTTTGAAGGATATCTAGCTTTATCTTTTAATGATAAATTATTTAATTCGTCATAAATTTCTACAAATGATTTTTCATTTATATCTTTTAATCTATAAGGATGAACATTTAATATACCACATATTGCTTGTTTAGTTTTTTCTATTTGATCTTTATTATTCATAGAATTATCTAAATATTTAAATAAAGCATTTAAATTTAAATTATAACCTTTTGAAACATTTAAATATAAAGTTATTAATTCTAAAGGTAAATTTCCTCCCCCTCTTCCTATACCTGTGTATGTTCCATCAACCATATCAGCACCATTATCTAAAGCTGTAATTGTGTTAGCCATACTTAAAGACATATTATCATGGGCATGAAATCCTATTAATATATTAGGATTCATATTTCTAAATAATATTAATATTTTTTTAACATAATCAGGGGTTAAAGCTCCATAACTATCAGCAAAACATAAAAAATCAAGAAAATCTTCTGTTATTAGTTTATTTCTTAAATTTATAAAAGAATCCATAGATATATGAGAAGTACAAATTATATTTAATGATACTTCATAACCTAAACTTTTAATAGTTCTACACATATCTAGAGCTATATCTGCTTGTTCTTCATAACTGCAAACTCTAATTAAATCTATATCTGTTTCATTACTTGGGGGTAAATCTTGTATATTATACCTCCAACAATCAATCATTACTGAAATTTTACATTTAGGTTTTACTTCTTCTTTTATTTTAGATATTAAACTAAAAGGAACATTTCTCCATAATCCATCCTTTTCTGTTAATATTTTGGGATCTGTTAAATACCCTATTTCAAAATAATTATATCCTATTTCACTACTAGCTTTTAAAGTATTTTTTACTTCTTCTTCTGTCCAATTAAAATTTGTGTCAAACCCCCCATCTCTAATAGTACAATCTAACAACATTGATTTTTTATTAGCTATTTCTTCTTTAATATTTTTTTCATAAATTAATTCAGCTATATTAAAATCAAAAGGTACATCTACATCTACACCTTCTAATTCATCTAATTCATACCAATATGGTTTATCTCCTACAACATATTGGTTTTTTATCATTGTTTCTCTTTTTAATAAACAAGCTCCAAAATTTAATTTAAATATAGATTCTAAATCTTGACTTTTAGGACAATTTAAAGGATCATAATTAAGGGGGGCATTATTTAACCATAAAAAATCTTTAAGATAATTTATAGTTACTATACTATCATAATCATTATTAAATCCTCTAAATTTATTAATAATTTTTTCATAAGTTTTAGGTTTAACTAAAGGAGAAGTTACAGGAGTATATAATATATAATCGGAATTTATTTGTTCTGCTAGGTGTTTTAAATTTTCACTTCCTGGACATTCATTACTAGTATAATAAGAATCTCTTAAATGTGTTTCTACTCCTAACGTTTTAGCTAAAGATAACATTTTATTACAGTCACTACTTACTACTATATTGTCTAAATTTTTAACTTTAAGTAGTGTTTTTATTTTGTTTTCTAGTAAACTTGTATCATTAAAAGGTTTAATATTTTTATCTTTAACTCTTTCAGAACCTTTTCTAACTGCTATTATTGCTGTAATTTTTCCTATTTTCATAATTTATTTAAAATATTATCCCATTTTTTAAAAGTTATAGCTTTATCATCTATATAATATAATGCATTTATTTTATCATAAGTGATATCTTTAACACAAGATTTTAAACCATATTTTTCTAACCAGTCCCATATTAATTCTGGTCCTGTTTTATTATTTATTAAAGGTCTTTTTGGGTTTGCTTTACAAGTAAAAATAATTATTTCATATTTTTTAGAAAGACTTTTTATAGCTTCTATAGCACCTGGAATAGGTTCACCATAACATGTACCATCATGAAATCCTAAATTATGATTATGAATTACTCCATCAAAATCTATAGCTAAAGTATTTTTCATTAGGTTATTAGTTGTTTCTAAAAATTCTTCTTTACTTAATCTCATAATGTATTATAAAAATTATTTTGATATTCTTGTTTTCCTATTGTTTTAGGATGGTATAAACACCATTCTTCTTCCATTGGTAATGCTCCTTGTGTAGATATCCCAATTATTTGTTCATGAACTTTATTTTGCCATTTAATTTTTTGAGAATTTTGTATGATTCTTGTTTGATAATCTGGCCAATTGACCCAACCTTTTTCATTTACATTCCAACGCCACTTGTTAATGTGTTCTTGAGTAATACCTTCTACAGTATTAACTCTAGGAACTAATAACATTTCAGTTGTAGTATTTACTTCTAATAATGCTTTTAAATTTGTAATTAAAGATTCGTGTGGTAATTCGTCTGCATCAATTTGAAATATCCAATCACCTGTACAGTGTTCCTTTAGATTATTTTTAAAATTTGAAAAATGACCATTTAATGAAAATTCTATGTAAGATTGATTTAATGTATCAAGTACCTTATACACTTCAGGTGTAGTATTCCCTTTATCACATTGAACTATAATTTCATCATTTTCGTCTATGTGTTCGTGTAAAAATGATAATAATTTTTCTAATTCGACATGCTCATTACAAACGGGTATTGCATAACTAATCTTCATTTTTATAAAGCTGCATTAGGGGGAATATCCACTGGTTGTTTAGTAAACATACCTAATTCTTCGGCAGCATCCATAAAACATAATTTATCAAAACGTTTTAAATTTTTCATATCCATTTTATGTTTATAAAATTTACCTGGATTTCTTGGATCTGGGTATTTATCTTGATCTTCTTCTGGAATAGGAATAGCTTTTACTACAGTCCATTGCCAATCTGGTTTTCCATCTAATGTTGATGTATCTTTAATAGGTTCAGGAAATATCATACCTTTTTCGGGCATTGTAATTGCAGTTGGAAACCATGCTAATACCTCTCCCCCTCCTGGTGGTTCATGATCTTGTCTTAAATCTTTAATTAAATCAGCTGTATATTCTAGTGTTTGTTTAAGTGCTTCACTATCTTTGGTCATTGTAGTATTGGAAGTATAACCACTAGTCATACAAAGCCATGTTTTTATTTTCCCATCTTCTGTTTGGAATTCTGACTCATAACATGCGTCACTATCGCAAACAGGACTATTTACTAATTTATCTCCTAATTGTTTCATTATGCTTCTATTTTTTTAAGTTTTGGTAATTTTAATTTTGGTAATTCTGGTTTTTTATTTATTTTTTTAAGTTTTGGTAATGTTATTCCTACATTTTTAGGTGCAGCTTCTACTTTAGGCATTAATAAATTTATTTTTTCAACCATTTTATCAAAACTCCAATTATCTTTTAAATATTGAGTTTGTTTACGTGATTTTTCAAAATATTTTTTGTAATGTTTAAATATGTCTTTCATAGCTCTACCTGCTACTTCTGTATTAATATTAAACCATTGTGATTCTTTTAATATCCAATCATTAGCAGAAGACTTATGTACTGGTTTAAGATCACCTCCAATTAATATATTATAATCTGGATGTAAAAAATCTATATGTCCACTCCAATTTGTTGTTATTACAGGTTTACCTGTTATTGCTGCTTCAGCTAATGGTCTACCATAACCTTCACCTTTTGTAAATGATACGAAGGCTTTTACTTTATTATCATTATTTAATTGATTCATTTCATCATCTGTCATTTCACCATGAAAAAGATATATGTTTGGTAAATTACCAGATACTTGATCTTTAATTTGATTAATTTTTTTTAATATTTTTTCTCTATCTAGTAAAGAATAATTAACTTCATTTGTTTTTAAAATTAAAGCTGGTTTTTTATTACCAAGACCTTTAAAAGTTTCTAAAAAAGTTTTTAACATTAAACCTGTATTTTTTCTATCTTCTCCAAATGCTCCTGGTAACCAATGTCCTGTAAATAGAAAACAAAAATCTTCTTTTATATCTTTAAGTAAACCTGAATTTTGTGGTTTTTTATAGTATTTATCTAAATCTAAACCTTCAAATAATACTTCTACTGGTTTATTACATTTAATAGTTTCTACTAATTGTTGGTTTTGGTCTCTTTTTTCAAATTGAGTAGTTAAAGCAACATTTTTAGAATGTTGAGAACTAACTAAATTAAGATTCATTCTATTTAATCCCTCTATAAAATTACCTGGAAATATAGTTGTTTCAATACCTGCTGTAATCCCTATATTAAATTGCCCTATAGGTTGGAACTCACTAGGTATTGTGATTTGTATCCAAATATCTGGTCGTTGTTCCATTTTTCCTATAAAACGTTGTCTTAATGAATTATCTTGTGATAAAAAATTCCATGGACAACTACCCCATCTTTGAGGTAATATTTTAATGTCCCATTCTTCTCCTTTTGATTGTATAAGGCCTTTTACAAAATCTCTTGATCTTGCTCCATAACCTGAAAATGTGTCAATTGGACACGATATTACGCATGTTGGCTTCATATTGATTGTATTTCTTTAATAAATTCTGGTCTTAAACTAATTGGTGTTGGATTGTAATTATTATGTTTAGTAGAATCGTCTACTTTTATAACTCTAAATCGAGGTTGTGGTTCCCATTTTTCTAATAATATATCTAAATTTTCTATAAAACGTTCTCCCATTCTTTCTGCAGTAAATCCAGCTTCATTAGATATAGCCCATTCTCTACCCGCTAGGCCTCTTTTTGTTCTTTCTTCTTTACCCATTTTATATGTTTTCATTAAAGCAATTGCTCCGTCTTCAATTGAACATTGTGAAGAAAAAATATAAGGAGTTAATGGTGAACCTTTTATTGAACGTGTTTTAGGAAATATTGGCATTGCCCATTCACCACATTTTTTATATTTACCATCTGCATTTGATGGGTGTTCAGTTGAAAAATTAATCCAATCACCATTTTCATCTTCAAAACGCATTTGGTCTTGCATACCGCCTTGTACTGGTGCTATAATCATTCTACCTGTCATTAAAGATTCAGTTAAACCTAATCCCCAACCTTCATTGTCTGTAAAAAACATATGAGCATCTGAACAATTATAAACATAATTTAATTCTTTTTCACTCCATTTTTGGGCATCAAATTTAACTTTATGGATTTTTGGATCACAAATAGCTTCTACTACTGCTGGTAAATCAGTTCCATTATCATCTACTGGATCTGTATGCATTATTAATAAACATTTTTTTGCTTGTTCTACTGGTAATTGATCTAAAAAAGTTCTCCATGCTAAAATAATATCTGATGCATTTTTTCTTCTAATATTTCTACTATTCCATAATACTGTAAAATCATATTCTTCTTCTTCTAAGAATTTTTCTTTCCATACATCGAATTCTAAATCATTTATTATAGGATAAAACTTTTTAGGTTCAATTCCATGAGGGACATATTTTACTGCCCAATCTTCTTTTGAATGATCTCTTAAAACATTTTTTACTATATTAGTTGATTGTTTAGAAATACCTAATAACATATCATCTGAACGATAAAAGTCTCTATTCCACATTGGGTAAGGTAAATCATCCCATATAGTATAAAATACTAAAGGACATTGTTGTCTAATTTCATTTTCCATTTGATATAACCAAATCCAATAACGAGGATCTGTAAAATGTACTATTGCATCTGGTTTTTCTGTTGATATGATTTGTCTTAATATTGTTTCATCTCCATAACCATTTGCACATACTACTTTTACATCTGAATCTGTTATGCCTATTTCTTGATTAACATCTTGTGATAAATCAAAACCTTTTCCAGTATCTGGGTGTTTAACAGCACCCCCTAAATTAACCCAATTATAACGATGGGCTGTATTTAATACTATATTTCTTGCTTGACATCCAACACCACTATGTGTTCGAATATCATCAGAAAGCATTAGAATTTTTTTACGTTGATCCCTTGGGATATAACCTTCTTTCATATAACCTTTTTTTTAATGTTTATAAACTACCGCTTACTGTTAAGTCGGTATGATTATGTAATTTTTTTCTAAAATCTTCATCTGTTAAATACAGATGTACTGCTCTGTTTGCTAACTTTTGTAAGTTAAATTTATGTCTAATTGATGATATTTTAAAATCTTCAAATAAATGACTAACTATTTTTACACTTGTTAACTTTAAATCGTGTTTTTGCATAATATTTATTAATGTATATTTGAATATACATATATAATTATTTCCATTCCCCCGCTCTTCTAGCGTGCTTAATTGCTTCTTTTATTTTTGGGTGATTCATGCGAGGGTCATCTTTATATTTTATAACTTCTTTTTCAATTTCTACTGGTACTTCTTTAATTATTTCTTTTGTAATAACTTTTGGTTGATAAACCTCATAATCTTTAGGATCTCTTGCAACTCCCTTTACATGTGCAAAAGCCATATTAGCTGCAACAACCATTGCAATAGCTAGTGGGTCAAAAACAAAAATAATTAACATCATAAACCAATTAACTATTGTAGCCATTGGTTGACCTGTTAATTCAGCCATATATTTAAGTGGGCCTAATTCACGCGCAGATTCGTTGCCTATTTGCGCATCTAATACGCGTATATCCAATGTAGATATAGAGTCAGTGACTATGTCAAGATCGATTTTAGATGCATTTAAACGCGATTCTAATAATTTACGCTGGCGAGACGAAGTTGTAGTTACTAATTGACCTGATTCTTTATCTACATACTGTATCATAGTAGGATTTGAAAGAGCCGTAGTTAATTCTTTAACTGTTAATTTAAGATCGTCTCTTTGTTCTATAAATCTAGTTCGTTTAGAATCTATGATTGCTACTTGTCTGTCTAAAAATTCTGATTGAGTGGCTGTTTCTTGATATGCCCCAGATAAGAACCCATAGATACCCCCTGATGTAATTACCATTAAAATAAAGGTAGCTACCATAAAATATGTTCTTAATACTTTATTAATTGTATCCCAATATTGATATAAAAGAGAAGCTACAACTAACTTAGCTGCTTCTAAAGCACCCGCCATTATAATTACTTGAGTACTAGCACCCGCAAATAAATGTGCTAACCCAAATACTGAATA
>VMHT01171577.1_pt1 | contig 12842 bp, 11 predicted proteins | sample 4693611 | NCBI WGS metagenome assembly VMHT01 (sample SAMN12280063, study PRJNA550983) | marine metagenome | isolation source: seawater sampled from same location over 5 years 0.02-0.2 micron viral filtrate | place: USA: collected off the coast of southern California halfway between the port... ... | reverse complement strand
GCTTGAGGATGAACCTTCGCTAGAGGAAGATGCACCAGTTTCTGTTGAAGAAGAAGCTCGAGGAGGTTCAAAAACTACTGAGCCATGTATTACCGAAGGATCACCATTATTTAAAATTCCTTCCGTCGGGATATTTCCAATAAAATCACTTGAATCTGCGGAGCCTGTATCTTTAATTAATGCTGTACTTGGTAAATCTGATAAATTTAATGCATAGTTTCTTGTGTGAGCATTAACCTCTTCTTGCGAAAGTTGTTTTAAAAAATCATCTCCTCTAAGTCCGATAACTTTTACTTTATCTGTTTTAGAAGGATCTATATTTTCTAAAATGGCTCCATCGGGCAACAAGAATTCAGAAATACTTCTGTAACAAGATTTGTCCCAATTTGTATCACTGACATATTTTCCAACTGGCTGATCGGTACATTTATCGTAAACACGTCTAGGAAAATTCCATAATTCTCCAAACCCTTCAAAATCTAGTTTTATTTTTTTTCCTGCATGAGATATTCCTTCAAAGTTATATTTAATACCTGTATCAGGAACAGTATAAGAAAACCTTTCTGGTGGAGAAAAGTCTATTTTTGCCAAAGTAGCTTGATCAAATAAATCATACCTAACCCTAGTTCTCAATCCAATCCTGTAGTGAGTTAAATCGTTGTCGTAAATTTTATTTGGGCAGAGGTAGACTGCATTGTTATCGTAAACACGTTCTGCAGGAGAAGCTATTTTTTTAAATCTATGATGGTATCCGTTATATTCATTATTTCCAGTATCGCTATTTACATTTGAATTTCTATTGCACTCAATTAAGCTTTTCGCCTCAGCAGTATTTGGCAACACCTTCATACTAAAATCACCATGGTTTCTTCTTGTATAGTTATCATTTGTTATTGAGGGATCTTTTTCATAAAATTCATAATCTTCTATTTGCTCTTGAATTTCATAGGTCATACCATCAATTGTTTTTTTTAGCTCTATTCCTCCAGAAGATGGAACAGTGACGTATATGCTATTTGGCCAGGTTAAAGGAACATTTGATGCCCCAGCGTCAATTTTATTGTCTGTTATACGTGAATCAGAAATTGTGTAAACTGCAATGTCAGACTCTTTGATTCCACCAATATTGTTATAATATCCAGGTTGATAATTTGGTTCATTTGAGTCTTTAATATTATCCTGGTTGTCATCTCGATAAACTTCCTCTTTAAAAAAAGGACCTATATTTTTATAAGGTGTGACACTCAAAGCTCCTGTTGCATAACTGGTATTGCTAGCTCGAATTATTGAACCCATGGTTTGACTTACCTTTAGCGCATCAACACAGCGTTCTATGCAAAAAACACTTGCTGGTAATTGACTCAAAGAAATATTTTTTTCACTTCTTGAGGAAATTCGATTGTTACCAGTTGCAGTACTTGGATTTTGAAAAGCGGTATCTGGGACATGATAATTAATTCTATTATCTTCATCCCAGACCCACATTGATGCTACATAGTTATAGTCAGGGTGAATCATAGTTGTAAGCCAATCGGTATTGGTAAAAACAATTGGATTATTAAAATCAATTGCCCCATTTTGATTTGAAAAATCTATCCCGCCAGTAATAGTAAAGGTTACAACTCCATCCAAAACAGATATCTTTCCTAAATATTCAGGGCAGTTCCGATCTATAGCGTCACAATTTCCCGAGAAGTCTTGCCCGCCATTAAGTAGTATTTTTGCTTTTGACTCCCAACTATCTCTTTTAAGCCAGCCGGCATAAAATTGAAAAGACATTTTATCGAATTCAACCAATTGATGTCTGGAAGTAGTGATTTCTGTGACTCGGTAATAATTGGTTAACAATCTATAAAGATTTTCATCATTTGAATCGTTGCTGTTACGCCATAATGTGTCATTACTTACGTAAGCTCTATCGGTACTGTCTACATTTCCACCCCAATAAGAGGCATGACCATAAACTGTTTTATCAAGTCCTAAATTTTCAGCTGCACTAGCTCTAAGTGACATAGAACTCAAAGGTATGTCATATTTTGTTCCATCGGATTCTTTGTAAGTGCCATATTCCCAGACATGCCTTTTAGCTTTTGTGCTATCGGTACTCCAGCAATGTTCGCCAGTTAATCGGTCCTTCGAACCACCCCATAGTGAAGTTTTCGTACCACTTGTATTTATCAAAGAATCAAGATCAGACACATTGAGTTTTGGACCTTTTTCTATAAAACCGTTGTTTGATGTCCACTCCATTTCTTGTCCTTCGATAAATTTTTGACAAAATATCTTTGCAGATTTATCAAAATGTCCTTGAACACTAACCGTATAGTAGGTGAGGATATTTAAATTTTCTCCAGAGTAATAGAACATTGGAACCGTTAAAGCCAATTGAACTTCATTATCATTAAAAGTCATATAAATAGTTGAGCCGGGATCTTCCTCGCCTCTGTATAAATAGCTAACTGTATTTCCAGTGACATCAATAATTCCTTTTTCCATTGTGAGGTTGGCAGGAATGAAATACCCACTAGGCATTGTTATGTCGTTTTTGTTTTTTATTTCCCAAGATAACGTGAAAACACCGTTAGGGTTGGCCTCACTGACATCTTCTTTTTGTTCTGTGAGAGCATAAACCAAAAATGGATATAATCTGCCACTGTCATCCGCTAATTCTTGATTTACTTCAACCCAGGATTTCCCTTGTAAAACGTTAGTATCAACAATGCCTTCAATTGTAGATGTAGCTTTGGTGTAACTTGTCGTATCTGCGGTAACTTCGGCATCTGCTGTGGATCCGTCTGCACTAGAAGCTTCTGAAAGAGAGGATTCCAAAGCACTATCTGCTCCATCCGCAGATTCACAAGATTCAGCATCGACTAAGGACACATATGCCCCGGCATCAACAAAACTTGACGGACTCATATTTTTTACAAAACAAATGAGAAAGTTTATATCCTGCAAAGAATCGTTTGCTAAAAGCCCATTGACATAAAAATCTTTCTTAGAAAGATCGGCTTCATAGGTTTGATTAAAAGCTGAGCTACTAAATATAAGCGACCCTAAAAAAATTATTAGATACTTTTTTGAAAACATTGATATCAATTAGAATCTACAGCGTCTATTTGATTAGGCAGAGTACCACTTGGTCCTAAAAATATAGAGGTTTCTCCTGAAGAAGCGGATTTTGATGGGTCTTTGCCACAAGACAAGACAAAAAAAAGCGTAAAAATTAACAAAAATTTCATAAATTTATTTTACATCAAGATGAATTATTTCTGCCAGCCCTCAGGGATTAATTTTTCTTCTAAAAAATTACTTGGCACATCCTCTATAACTGTTCCAAAAGTATCATTCCATCGATTTAAAAAACCGAATAAAGAAATTACAGAAACAATATCGATGATTTGTTCGTTAGAAAAATACTCTTTTAATTTATCAAAATGTTCTTTTTTACTCTGATTGGGAGCAGTTCCAGAGGCAAAAGCTAAATCTAATAAAGCCTTTTCTTTATCATCAAATAGACTAGATTTAGAGTAATTCAAAATATCAGAAATTTTTTTTATTGATATTCCCGATCTTTCAGCGCCATGCGCAGTGTGCGACTGACAATATTTACAGCCCGAGCTTAAACTTGAGGCCAAAGCAATCAATTGTTTTGTTCCTGCATCAATATTTTTTGATAGAAATATGGCATTCGTTAAATCAGAAAAAGATTTAATTAAAGCCTCGTTTTCAGCCATTAAAAGATATGCATTTGGTAAGTAGCCCATATAGTTTTCAATGAAGTCAAACATTTTTTTGAATTCGCTAAAGTCTTCACGTTTTTTGGTATCGATGAATGCGATAGTCATTTTAGTTACCAGATACTTTTCGATCTATGCCTTCCCAATAAGGATCTCTCAATTCCCTTCTTAAAATTTTTCCCGAGGGATTTCTGGGTAATTCTTTAATAAACTCAATTGATTTAGGGCATTTATAAGCAGCAATTTTAGTTCTTGAATAGCTAATAATTTCATCTTCAGATAAAGAAGTGTTTTCGGCAATTACGACAAATCCCTTTACTGACTCGCCCCATTTATCATCAGGTACGCCAACAACTGCAGCGTCTGTAATTTGATCGTGACTCATTAAGGCATTTTCTACTTCTGCAGGATAGATATTTTCACCGCCAGAGACAATCATATCTTTAACCCGATCATGAATAAATAAATACCCTTCCTCATCAAAAAAGCCTGCATCACCAGAATAAAACCAGCCATTTACTATGGATTCTTTTGTTGCGTCGGGTTTATTCCAATAACCCTTCATATTTAAATCAGATTTAGAAACAACCTCTCCTATCTCTCCAGTTTTTAAATCATTACCCTCTTCATCTATTACTTTTAGCTCTACGCCTTTAAGAGCCTTTCCGCAAGATCTAAGCTTTCCTTTAATTGGATCATGATCAGCAGGCATCATAATAGTAATAGCCCCAGTAGTTTCGGTTAAGCCGTATACTTGATATAAATCACATTTCATTATTTCTTGGGCTTTAATAATAGTATCGTCTGCTATTGGCGAAGCACCATAAAGAACAAAATTTAATGAGGAAAAATCTGTTGTTAAAGCATCCGGATGACTTATTAAGAAAAGAATTACTGCAGGAACAAATAAAGATGATCTAATTTTTTCTTGTTCAATTAATTTTAAAATTAATCCAGGATCAATATCTGCAATGATTATATTTGTACAGCCAAATATATATCCCCAAATACCCCAGTTAGTCCCAGCTACATGATATCCAGGCATACAAACTAAATTTGTACTACCTTCTTTGAAAGGCACTATACCGTTTATTGATTCATTAGCTGAAGCAAAATTTCTATTGGTTAGTTGAACCCCTTTGGGGTTACCTGTAGTACCTGAGGTATAAAGCTGAAGAATGTCATCGTCATTAGAGGTTTTTAATTTCGTGTTCGACATACTTTGAGAGTTACGCCAAGTAATAAAGTCTTCAAATTTTTCATGATCTCCATCAACGGCGATAACTTTCTTTACATGAGGAAGATCATCTAAGATCTGATCAATAATAGGATAAAACTCCTGTCCTACGAATAAGACTTCACTTTGGGAGTCATTCAATACGTAACTAACTTCAGGAGGCGCAAGTCTCCAATTAACTCCAACAGTTACGGTACTAGATTTTAAAGTTCCTATTAAAAACTCAAAAAAATAATCTGAATTTTTTCCATAATATGCGATCCTCTTATCGGGTTTACAACCAAGCTCTATAAGACCATTTGCAATTTGATTTGAATATGTGTTGAGTTCTTCATAAGTTGTTTCTCTATCTTCAAACTTATGAGCCACTGCCAAAGGAGTTTTATCAAAACGCCATTCAAATAATTCTTGTAAAGTTTTGTCTTCTGGGATGATCATATATATCTTGATATTAGGTTATTTTTAAAAACATCGGATTTTATTAAGTTTGACAGAAAATAACTTTGATAGTAACGATAATTTATAAAAAATTGCTGGGCAATACTTCCTATGGTTTTATGAATTAGCTAAATCACATAGATGGGGAGGTACATTATGGATAAAGCATTCGATATGATTAGAGATCTAGTTTCTGGATTAACCGGAATCTTGGTCGGTGTAATCGGTCTTGGTGTTGTAGCCGGGATTGTTTTCGATAACAATGCCTGGTTTTTTGGCGGAGTACTTGGTAATTTACTTGGTGTGATCCAACAATTGGGTGATGCAGGTATTGTCGGACTTTTAGCTGCAGCATTGCTTTATAAGTTACTTAAGTAATTTTAGCTTTGAACCGGAGATTTAATCTCCGGTTCATTTAAATAAATAATGGATATATTAAAATTTAAAAAGATTAAAAAATTTTTATATAAATCAACCGAAGTGCTTGGTTTATTTATAGCAATTTCATTACTATTGAGTTTAATTTTTGGTCCAGAGACTCCTGTTTTTGGAAAAATTTTAAATAATTTCTCAGCAGTAATAAATTTGTTCGGAGAAAATGGTCTTCTTGCCCTTCTTTCCCTGATAATAATATTTGCTATTTTAAAGAAATAAATTTTATTTAATATTAAGAATGACTTTCTTCAAGGTCTTTCTTAATATCTTCATGATCACCAACCATTATATGATCTTTACTTTTTATAAAGTACTTATCCAGTATTGGTATAAGAAATAAAGGAATTAAACCACCCAATACAATACCAAAAGTCATCGCTCTAATAGTCGGGTCAATTAAAGCCGCAACTAAATCAGCAAGGACATGCGCAACTGCAGCTCCAGTTATTCCTGAAATATAGCCCTTAGAACCTAATTTTAAAAATCTATTTATACTCCAACCTGAATAATAACCGATAATAATTAAAGAAACATGAACAAATCCGAAGGTAAAACCCCTTAGAGAGGAGTTTTCTATTCCCAATAATAGAATTAAATCATCCATAAAGAATGAAACTACCGATATTTATTTTTATCAAAATAGGATTCAAAAGAAACAAATAATTTTGAGATAGTACTTGATATAAAGCCACTGAAACGATCTTGAAGATTTTGTTTCGTGATATAGGAAATTTCAAAGATTTCATGTTTTTTAGATAAATTCAAAAGGTAGTCATCACTCGTAGAAATTTCGTCTACTAATCCAACCTCAAGAGCTTTTATTCCTTCCCAGGTCTCTCCGGTAGCAACTTTTTTCATGTTTAAAGAAGGTCTAAATTTTTGTATATGATCTTTAAATAAAACATGGATATCTTCTAGATGTTCTTTGAATTTCTTTCTGCCAGCAGCTGTAGTCTCGCCGAACATTGTTATAGTTCTTTTGTATTCGCCTGCTGTATGAAGTTCATAATCAACATTATTTTTCTTAAGAATTTTATGAAAATTTGGAATGGCAGCTACGACGCCGATAGAGCCTATGATTGCAAAGGGAGAAGAAACAATTTTATTACAGACACAGGCCATCATGTAGCCTCCAGATGCAGCAACTTTATCCACACAAGCAGTAACCTTAATGCCAGCATCTCTTAATCTTTGTAATTGCGCAGCACAAAGTCCATAACCTATTACTGTTCCTCCAGGACTTTCTAGCCTAAGGACTAATTCTTGACATTTAGTTTCACTTTTAATTATAGCGGTTATTTCTTCTTTTAAATTTTCTACGCTAGATGCTTCGATATCACCATTGAAATTTAATACATAAACCGGCTTAGGAATTGATTTATTCTTTTTTGCTTTCAGAGATTTCTTTTTTTCTTTTATTAATTTTTTTTTATCTGCCTTACTCAAAGTTAATGATTTAATAACGCTAGACATACCGTCTAATTTGTCAGAAAGATTTGTAATCTTTAGGGTACCTGATGGACTTGTTTCTTTGCCTCTAGATGAGAAAAACAGCATTAAAGGTATAGAAAATATAACAATGAAAGTGATTGTTTTTAAAAGGAAAGAGCCGTAATCAATTAAAAATTCCATAGAGCTGAGGAGTTTATCAGGAAAAATATATTTATCTAGGGAGATTCAATTCTTTAGTTCCACCCATATAACTTATTAGGATTTCAGGTACTTTGATAGTCCCATTTTCAGTTTGATAGTTCTCAATAATTGCAGCCAATGTTCGTCCAACAGCCAACCCAGAGCCATTTAATGTATGGCAAAGGATATTCTCCTTAGATTTTTTTATCCTTATTTTCATTCTTCTTGATTGAAAATCAGTAAAATTTGAACATGAAGAAATTTCTCTATAAGTTTTTTGACTTGGAAACCAAACTTCTAAATCATAAGTCAAAGCGGCAGAAAAGCCAGTGTCTCCTTTGCATAAAATCATTTTTCTATAAGAAAGTTTTAATTGGTTTAAAATATTTTCAGCGTCTTCAGTAAGTTTTTCTAATTCTTTTTCTGAATCTTCAGGATGAACAAATTTAACTAATTCAACTTTATCAAATTGATGTTGGCGAATGATACCCTTGGTATCTTTACCATAACTCCCAGCCTCACTTCTAAAACATGGAGTATGGGCAACATAACTGATGGGTAAATCTTCTGAATTTATTATTTGGTTTTTATAAATATTACTCACAGGAACTTCAGCAGTAGGAATTAAATACATATCGTGCTCAGCTATCTTGAAAAGATCTGCTTCGAATTTAGGTAATTGACCAGTTCCAATTAGGGACTCTTTATTTACCAAATAAGGGACATAAATTTCTTCATAACCCCTTTTTAAATGACAATCCAACATGAATTGAATTAAAGCTCTGTGTAACTTGGCAATTTCTGATTTAAATACAACAAACCTAGATTTTGATATTTTTGCTGATTGTTCAAAATTTATTCCATCATACATTTCGCCAATTTCTTGATGATCTTTAACTTTAAAAGAAAATTCAGGCTTAGTTCCTTTTTCATAAATTAGTTTATTTTCTTTCTCAGACTTGCCATCTGGGACGTTATTTAAAGTTATGTTTGGTATTTCAAGTAAAAACTTATTAAGGTTTTTAATTGCTATTTCTAAATCTAATTTAGCAGCTTTGAGTTCTTTAGAAATGACTATAGCTTTGGTTAATTTGTTAGCCTTCAAATTGTCATCTTTTTCATTAGCTATTTCTTTTGCAAAAATATTTGATTTTTCTTGAAGTGATTCTGTTTTGATTTGAATATCTTTTCTTTGCAAGTCTAATTCTTCAAATTTTTTTATATCAAATTCAAAGCCCTTTTGACTTAAATTTAGTTTTATATCTTCGGAGTTTTTTCTAATTAAATTTATATCCAACATACTCAATTCATAATTATTAAATCTAATTCTACATTGTAGTTAAATAAATTTTTATCTAACTCATTATTTAAATCTATATTGTAAAAATTTATTTCTGTAAAAGTTTCAAATTGATCTATGTAAGAGATTTTTTTTAATTCTCCCTGCTTTTCTTCAAGCTTTAAGTTTTTTATGGAATTTGAGTTGGACACTTCTGTCATTAACTTACAAATTTCCTTTTTTGATTCCAAAAAAATGAAAGCTGGAACTTGGGATTTAATATTTTCTGTTTTATATCTAATTGTTTCCTTTAATTCAAAATCCGATCTATATGTGTATTCATTTTTTAAGATCAGCTCTGATTTGTAAGGTTCAAAGGTTTCGATTTTGAAATTTAAAGGTCTATCAATATATACTTTTCCTCTTACAATCTCTTTGTCTAGTTCAACAAAAATCTGTTCGTATTCAAAAGATGCTGTTTTTATTGCATCATCAAATAAATTTATTTTTTCAAGTAAGGGGCAGGTAAATATTGAAGATGATAAAAATAGTAAAAAAAACTTATTCTGCATTGGCATTTGGTGCTAAGACTTCTCTATTTCCATTTGAATTCATTTCGCTTACCAAACCAGCAGATTCCATAGCCTCTATTAATCTTGCCGCTCTGTTATATCCAATTCTAAATTTTCTTTGAACGGCTGAAATAGAAGCCCTTCTTGTTCCTAAAACAAAAGAAACAGCTTGATCATAAAATTCATCTTTTTCGGAGTCACTTTCTCCTGAACCTGAATCAGCTACTTCAGGCGCCTTAGTAACTTCTTCTAGATATTTAACATCTTCTTTATTTTTCCAGTCTTCAACTACGCGGAGAATTTCTTCTTCTCCCACAAAAGCTCCATGAACACGCATTGGTATAGATGTTCCTGAACCAACGTAAAGCATATCTCCTTTTCCTAGTAATTGTTCTGCGCCTACTTGATCTAAAACTACTCTTGAATCCATAGATGATGCTACGTTAAATGCCATTCTTGCAGATATATTTGCTTTTATAAGGCCTGTTATTACGTCTACCGAAGGTCTTTGTGTAGCAAGAAGCATATGAATGCCTGCTGCTCTTGCTTTCTGAGCAAGCCTAGCAATCAAATGTTCTACTTTTTTTCCTACAACCATCATAAGATCTGCTAATTCATCTACCCCAATAACAATTAGCGGAAGCTCTTCTAAAAGAGGGATTTCAGATTCAATGATTTCTTCTCCTTCCTTAGGCTTCCATAATGGATCTTTTAATGGAGAGCCAGATTTTTTTGCTTGCTCTACCTTGGTATTGAAACCATTGAGATTTCTAACGGACATGGCTGCCATTAATTTATATCTGCGTTCCATTTCATTTACACACCATCTCAAACCATGAGCAGCCTCAGACATATCTGTTATGACAGGAGTTAGTAAATGAGGAAGGTCTTCATAAACAGATAATTCAAGCATTTTTGGATCTATTAGGACTAGTTTTACTTCTCTTGGAGTTGCTTTATAAAGAATACTCATCAACATTGAATTAAGTGCAACAGATTTACCAGAACCAGTTGTTCCGGCTATTAATAAATGTGGAAGACTTGCGAGGTCTTCAAGGATTGGTTTCCCTTCAATGTCTTTACCATAAGCAAGTGTAATTGGACTCTTTGACTCTTCAAAAACTTTAGATGCAATCACTTCACCAAGAAAAACATCTTCTCTGTCAGCGTTTGGAATCTCAATTCCAATTGTTTCTCTGCCTTGAATTACCTCTACAATCCTTAAGCTCCCTACACCCAAAGATCTAGCCAGATCTTTATTCAAACTAGAAACTTGAGAAACTTTTATTCCCTTAGGTAATTCCACTTCAAATCTAGTGACTACCGGTCCTCTCATAGTTTCTTTTACAATTGCATATTCATTTTCCGGGCCAGTAATTTTAAATTCAGCGAGTTTTGTAATTAGAGCATTTTTTAAAATATCTAATTCATAGGCTTGTTGAGAGGTAAATTCTTTTGATTCGGAGACTTTTTCTTTCAAAAGTGAAATTTTTGGCATTTCTCCAGGTAAAGATTTTTCAAACAATTCTTTTTGTTTTTCTTTGTAAACTTTTTTTCCCTGAGGAATTTCCTTTTTGACTTCTTTTACAGACGGCTTTGGCATTTCTTCCATCTTTTTTGTATGTTCATCTAGAAAGGATTGTCTATTTCTTTTATCAACTCTTTCCTTGTTTTTATTTTTTAAAAAACTAAATCCATCTTTAAAATACTTCGATAACAGGTAAGAAAAATTAATAAAAGAGTCTTGTAAATTTGATACTAAAAGTTTCCAAGAAAGATTGCTTGCAAGGGTAAAACTTATTAAGAGAAAGAATACTGAAACAATTGTAGACCCAGTAACGCTTAAATAAGGTATCAGTGAATTTTTAATATTTAATCCAATATATCCTGCTGAAGAGCTTGGGAAAAATTCCTTATAAGGGTCTAAGTGGATTGAAATTAAAGTTGCAATTGAGAAAATAGAAAGAAAAAAGCCTAAAGCTGAAGAAAATATTTTCTTTAAATTAATGCGAGCATCGCCAGATCTTTCTGTGAATAAATATTTAATGGGTATTAAAAATGTTGGGATGATTAAAACCCAAGCTGTTAAGCCGAAAATTAGATAACTAAAGAAAGATAAATATGCTCCAATTAAGCCAATGCTATTATTCAGATCTTTTGAATTATCTGAAAAATTTATTTCATCTAAAGGATTATAAGTCCATAAAGAAATTACTAAAATGATGCCAATTAAAATTAAAATTAAAACGAATATATCTGAAACCAGTCTTTTGGCGGCAGAAGAAATACTCAAAGAATTAATGAGTTTGGATATTGAAGAAGATACTCGTTTGTCTGACACGTTATCTTTGTATAATGGACCATTATAACTTCTAGCGCTATGACAAATACAAGTAATTTAATAATTTTAGGATCCGGACCTGCTGGCTACAGTGCAAGTATTTATGCTGCAAGAGCAGGTTTAAACCCAATTTTAATCACAGGTTTAGAAGTTGGCGGACAATTAACCACAACCACAGAAGTAGAAAACTGGCCTGGAGATGCTGAAGGTTTAATGGGTCCTGATTTGATGGACAGAATGCAAAGACATGCGGAAACTTTTGGCGTACAAATTATTAATGATCATATTGAAAATGTTGATTTTTCTTCTCGCCCCTTAAAACTTATAGGCAATAAAGAATATTTTACGAATTCTCTCATTATAGCTACGGGAGCTTCTGCTCTTTATCTTGGCTTGGATTCTGAAGAAAAGTATTTGGGAAGAGGAGTTAGCGCTTGTGCCACTTGTGATGGATTTTTCTATAAGGATAAAGAGGTTTGTGTTGTTGGAGGTGGTAATACTGCTGCAGAGGAAGCTCTATATCTTTCGAATATTTGCTCAAAAGTTCATCTTATTCATCGTCGGGATAAGCTTAGAGCCGAACAAATTCTTCAAGATAGAATTTTTGAAAAAGAAAAGGAAGGAAAAATTGAGATGCATTGGAATTCTCAATTAAAAGAAATTTTAGGAGATGATAAATTAGTAACAGGAATTAAGCTTCAATCAGATAAAGAAATTCAACTTGAGGGGGTTTTCATAGCAATTGGTCACAAGCCAAATACAGATATTTTTGAATCTATGCTGAAAATGAAAGATGGTTATATTGAAATCAAATCTGGACTAACTGGAAATGTGACTCAAACAAGCGTTGACGGTGTATTTGCTTCTGGAGATGTTGCTGACTCAGTTTACCGACAAGCAGTAACCTCTGCAGGTTTTGGATGTATGGCAGCCCTTGATGCACAGAAATATTTAGAAGAAAATTTTTAGAACCTACAAATATTGATTATTTTTACTTCATAAAAAAGTATAAAAAAGTGAGAAACTTTAAATTAAGAAAATCAAAAAATGTTACGTACGTTTCTTTTAATAGAAACAAGGTAATGAATGCTCTAAATTCAGATACTCTTAAAGAGCTAATAGAGATTAACAATAAAATAAAAAAAGATTTTAAAACTAAAGTTGTAGT
>VMHT01143200.1_pt1 | contig 12842 bp, 27 predicted proteins | sample 4693611 | NCBI WGS metagenome assembly VMHT01 (sample SAMN12280063, study PRJNA550983) | marine metagenome | isolation source: seawater sampled from same location over 5 years 0.02-0.2 micron viral filtrate | place: USA: collected off the coast of southern California halfway between the port... ... | reverse complement strand
CAAACTAATATTGCTATGCACAGATTTATTGAAGATTCTATAAAATGGAATAAAGGAAAATTAGATAAATTTGGACAAGAACGTATGCTTAGTTATGGTATTGATAGACGTACTGCAGAAGTTATTGCAAATATGCCAGTAGAAAAAGTAGATGATGTTGCTTATGTTGCTAATGCACAACAATGGAAAGGTGCAGGAGCAGAAACAGCTAGACGCAAGTTATCAAGTGCAATATGGTCTGATACACAACGTACTATTGTTACACCAACACCTGCAGATAAATTTAACATGATGACAGGAGTTATACGTATAAACAATGAAGAGTATGCAAACTTACTAGATAATAATTTTTTTAGAATGTTAGGCTATACAAAAACAGATATGGGCGGAAAGTTTAGTAATGCTTATATGGGATTACCATTTCAATTTTTTTCTTGGGGAATTGCCGCTAACAGAAAAGTTTTAACATCAATGGTACAAGGTAGAGAACGTGCCGTGATGAGTGGTATAACCGCCGCTATCTCTATGGGTATGTTAGGTGATTATTTAAAAAATCCAACATTTTATGGACAAAAAGAATTTGAAGAAAAAGTAATTAGAGGTGTAGAACTATCGGGAGTACTAGGATTATTTGGAGATTTAAATTATATATCAGAAACATTAAGTGGTGGTTTATTTAATAAACCTATTGGTATTAGACCTTTACTTGGACAAGATGGACGTTTTGGTGACCCAGATGCAATAAGTGCATTTGGAGAAATTGTAGGTGCAGGGCCAAGTATGATTGCAGATTTGCTTTATGCTTTTGGAACTGGTAACTTAACGTATAATGAAAAAGCAACACTTATAAGAAGGTTGATACCTTTTAATAGTTTATTTTATATTGATGAATCATTTAGAAATATGTACAATGACGCTATACTAAGATGACAATATTAAGTGCAAATAATACACCTCGAGTAAGCTACACAGCAACAAGTAGTCAAACTGCGTTTACAATTCCGTTTGAATTTTTTAACATTACAGATTTAAAAGTATACAAAAACACAGCACTCATGACTTTTAACAGTAGTGCAAGTACTAATACTACATATAAAGTAACAGGTACATCTAGTACTACAGATAGTGCATATGAGTTTGGTGATGGAGGTACAGTTACTTTTGGGTCAGGTTTAACATCAGGTGATATTGTTGTTATTGTCAGAGAAACACCTATAGAGAGAACAAGTGATTTTGCAGTTAATGGTACATTTGATGTTACTGCATTGAATACACAGCAAGATAAATTTACATCTATGATTGCAGATGTAAACCAACAAAGCAGTAGAAGTTTAAAACTATATGACTATGATACAGTATCGGCTACTACATTTATTCCTGTTAAGGCAACAAGAGCCAATAAAATTTTATCATTTGATACAAATGGTAATGTTTCAGTAAGCACACAACCATTAGCAGGGGGTGTAACAGTTAGTTCATTAAGTGCAGGAGCTACAGCAACAGCATCTTATAATTCTTCAACAGGTGTACTAGCATTAGGTATACCTGCAGGTGCGACAGGTGCACAAGGAAATCCGGGTAGCGACGGTGCTGATGGCGCAGACGGAACAGGTACATTTAATGATTTTACAATTACAGATGGCTCTACATCACAAACAATAACTAACGGAAATACATTAACTTTTACTGCAGGAGCAAATATGCAGGTAGCAGTAAGTGCAACAGATACAGTAACAATAACTAACACAGCAGACGACCCAGTTGCAATGGCAATAGCTTTAGGGTAGTCTAGGAGATATTATGCCAAATACATTTAAAGTAAAAACAAAAGCAAGTGTTAATAATAGTTCATTAGATACAATATATACTGTTCCTTCAAGCACAAGCACAGTAGTATTAGGACTGGCACTATGTAATAAAACAACAAGTGCAATAACGGCTGATGTGCAGTTAGTAAGTGATACCTCAGATACAGAAACAAATGCCAATATTTTTTTACTCAAAGCAGTAAGTATTCCGGGCTCTTCAACACTTGAAGTGTTTGGTGGTCAAAAGGTAGTAATACAAACAACAGATGTAATTAAAGCACAGGCATCAACAGGCTCTGCCCTTGATGTTGCTTTATCAATTATGGAGATAACATAATGCCCTATTTAGGAGTTGCACCTGCGCCAACAGGAAGTGTGGGAACAAATGATATTAGTGATACTGCAGTTACAGGAGCAAAGTTAAATGCAAATATAATTAGTAGTCAAACAGAATTAACATCTCCTGCAAGTACAGATGAACTTCTTATTTCAGATGCAGGAGTCTTAAAAAGAGCGGATATTTCTCTCATTGGTGAAAAAAATGATATTTATTGGGACGCATACAGTGATACAAATCAAACTGGTCTAACATCAAATGCAATCACAACTGTTGTATTTAATCAAGTAACAAATCAAAGTTCTAGTAATCCCTTTAACACATCAACAGGAAAGTTTACAGTACCTTCTGGAGGTGCAGGAGTATATTTTGCAAGTGGAAGAGGGCAGTTGTATGGTACAAGTGGAAACCATATGAGGTCAAATTATCAATGGATATATAAAAATGGGTCAAGTGGAATAATATCTAATGGAACTTTTTTAACTGCAAATTATTTTGAAGGTACACAAGGTACTGCATTTCAAGTTTCAGCATTTGTAAATCTTGCAGAGGGCGATACTTTAGAAGTAAAAGCACAAACATATTCATCAAGTACATACTATATTTATGGACAAGTTTCTGTAACAAGATTTTTTGGATTTAGGATTTCTACAGTTTAAGAGTATGGCAAACTTATGCACAAAAATAGAAATTTATTTGGGAAGAACACCAGACTTTCAAAATGAAGTGCAGGTATTTTTTGATAATGGTAAATATTCTATTAACTTATGGAATTGTAAAGATAAACCAGAGCCTAAGGAAAGTGATTTATGTTCAGATGAAGAAGCTGATTATTATGATGGTATGAGATTTTTAAGAGAAAAAAGAGATGATATTTTAGATAAAACAGAGTGGACAGTAAATAATGATAATGCACTTACTGAAGATAAAAAAAAAGAGTGGATAATTTACAGAAAAAAGTTAAGAGATATAACAACAGATTTAAAAACGAGTGAAGATGTTGAAAAAGTTACAATGCCAACTGAACCAGAGAAATAAGATATGGCATATTTAGGAAATCAACCAACAATAGGTGCTTATCACAAGTTAGATGCTATATCTACTGTCAATGGACAAGCGACTTATAATCTTCTTTTAGACTCTGTTGCTTTTACACCACAGTCTGTAAATCATATGCTAGTGGTGGTAAATGGTATTGTTCAAAGCCCAACAACAAACTATACAATATCAGGTTCAACAATTACTTTTACTGGCAATCTTGTTACTGGAGATGTAATAAACGAAATCCGTGTATTTGGCGATATTCTTAATATTGGGACTCCATCAGATGCGACAGTTACAAATGCTAAGACAAACTTTGTATCTACATCAAGTGGTGCAGGATTAAGCATAAAAGGTGATGGTACAACTGATGGTACAGTACAACTCAACTGCTCACAAAATAGTCATGGAGTAAAGATTGCATCACCTGCACATTCAGCGGGACAAGGATATACAATTAAATTGCCAACTGAGAACATTGCCGCAGATAAGATTATGAAAGTAGCTAGTATTACAGGAAGTGGTACAAGTGCAGTAGGTCAAATGTCTTTTGTTGATGAGCCAAGTGGTGGAATGACATTACTTAATTCAACAACTATTTCTGGAAGTACTAATTATATAGATTTTAATAGTTCACTTATAACAAGTACATATAAAGTATATGAATTTCATGTAATAGATTTGTTTGAATCTACTACATCAGGTTCTACTGGTTTTGGTATGCGATTTTCTGCTGATAATGGAAGTACTATTCCTACCTCTGGTTATAGAACTTTAAATTACCGAGCTAATGAAGGTGGTAGTACAACTTATAGTATTAATGGTTCATTAGGCGACCAAATGAAAGTTACAGAATTGGTTGGTGTTTATCATGGTATGTCTACTGGTGAGGGTATCAGTATGACTATAAGAGTCTATGACCCTACAGGTAGTGGACAAACTAGAATGACTTATAATGGTGTAAGTATTGCTGATAGAAATACAGGATATGGTGATGAGTCAATAAGTACATGGTTTGGTGCGGCGTGTGAATCTGAACCTTCAGCAGTTAATTTTATAAGATTTACATATCAAATAGGTTCATTTACAAGTGGAACAGTAAAATTATATGGGATAAAAGCATAATGGCAATATTGAGAGCAAATAATAATACTTTATCTAGTGTAACTGCCTTACCTGATGCAATATCTACAGGAGGTCTTGTTCATTTATATGGTGTTACAAGTTCTAATGTTACTCAAGTTGATGTTCTTTCTACTGCCAATGGTGGTGTATTAGATTTTAGTAAATATAAAAGATATATGATTAGAATTGCAGGAATGAAAACACATGATAGCACATCTTCCTCAAGCCCACAATTAAGAGTATTTAATAACAACACAATACAAACTACATCAGGTCATTATAAATACACAGGTTACAGGATTAGAGCAAATGGTGGTCATGTTGATACACCAGTTACACATACAGCAGATATGATACCTTTTGTTGTAAGTAATTATCAAAATTCTACTGGTATGAGTTCAACTTGTGATGTTTGGGTTGATTTTTCAGCATATTATTTTTATATGTATTCTCATTTTATTTCATATGGAAACACAAATACAAACTATGTTCAAAGTGGACATATTGGAGGTGGGTTTTATGGTCATGCAACTAATACAGTTGATGGTATTCGGTTTTATATGAGTTCAGGAAATGTGACAGGAAGAATAGATATATTTGGAATGTTAAATACTTTAGGAAATGAAGTAGGATAAATTTAGAAAGGAGATAAATTATGGCAACACTATATAAAATGGTTAATGGTTCTAAGGTAGAACTAACTACTGATGAAATTAAAGCTCGTGAAGTTGAAGAAAAGGCATGGGCTGACGGAGAAAAAGATAGAAATCTAGCACAGATAAGGTCTGTTCGTTTAGGTATGTTAGAAGAAACAGACTTCTATGGTATGTCAGATGTTACTATGAGTAGTAATATGAAAACTTATAGACAAGCATTAAGAGATGTTACAAGTGGTTTAGATACTGTTGAAAAAACTAGAACCAAACTTGAGCAAGATACTGATGGTTCTTATAAAAATTTTCCAAAGAAACCATAGATAAATGGATAGAAGAACAATACATGATGTTGCGGCGGAAATGGAAGCACACGAAAGAGAGTGTGCTGTGTATCGTTCTTCTACACAACGTAGTTTAGACAACCTTGAGAGCCGTATTAAAAGATTAGAACTTTTGACAATGAGTAGTACAATATCTATATTAGCAGTAGGGCTAACTATAGTATTTAAGGTATTCTAATGATTGACCCAATTAGTGCGTTTGCTGTTTTAAAAACTGCAACTAATGCAATTCAAGAGGCAGTAAAAGTAGGTAAAGATTTATCACAAATTGGTGGTCATGTAGCTAAATGGGCAAATGCAGAAGCCAATTTAGATATTGCAGCTTCAAAAAAAGGGACATTAGTAGGTAAAGTATTTGGTAAGTTTTCAGCTACAGAACAAAATGCTATTGAAGCACATTTTCGTAAAGAAGAGTTGCGAAGAATGAGAAAAGAAATGCGTGAAATATTTTTATTGTATGGCTCGGCAGGTCAATGGGAACGATTACAGGCAGAAATAGCAGAGCATAGAGCCAAGAAAAAAGAACAGTTAAGAGAAATGGAAAGAGTAGCACGACGCAATAGAGATTTAGTTGTATTAGTTATTGCAATATTAATTGTTAGTATTGGTGGATATTATTATTTTAGATACCTTCTTGAACTAAAAGGAATTATATAATGCAAATTAGTAAACATTTTTCATTACGGGAATTAACAAAAAGTCAGATGGCAGAAAGGTTGGGTATAAATAATTCTCCCTCCCCAGAGCATATAGTCAATCTTAGTCATTTGACTGAACATTTATTAGAACCTTTACGTGCATTAGTGCAAAAGCCTATAGTCGTTACAAGTGGGTATAGATGTCCTGCACTTAGTGAAGCGATTGGTTCATCAGCAAAGAGTCAACATTGTGTAGGTAGTGCTGTTGATATTGAAGTGTTTGGTACATCAACATATGACCTTGCAGATTTAATTACAACCAGTCTTGATTTTGACCAATGTATATTAGAATGTTATACAGGAGAAACAAATAGTGGTTGGGTACACGTTTCACTAGTACAAGAAAATAATAGACAAGAAGTTTTGACTTATGATAAGGTCAATGGGTATAGAAAAGGACTGATACAATGATAGGTGCATTACTAGGCCCAATAGGTTCTGTAGTTTCAACTTGGCTTGAAGGTCGCAATCAAAAAATAAAAGCCGAAACAGAAACAAAAGTAGCTATTGCAAAAAGTCGTGCAGAGATTGCTAAGAAACAAGCGGCGGGAGAGATAGATTTACAACAAAGTTTAACTGACCAAATGGGTGAATCATGGAAAGACGAATTTTGGACTCTTGTTATCGGTGGAATATTGATATGTTCATTTTTACCTTTCACACAAGATTCTGTTAGAGAAGGTTTTGAGTTTTTAGAAAAGTCAACACCAGATTGGTTTACTCATATAATATTAATTTCTGTAAGTGCTTCTTATGGACTTCGTGTAGGTAAAGGTGCATTTGGTGTACTGCAGAACAAAATGGAGAAACGCAATGCCAAGAGGTAGACCTAGAAAAGATAGTCTAAAAATTGAAAAACCAGTTTATATAGACACAACAAAAACAAGTTCTAGTATATGGGCTAATATGCAAAGAAAAGAATATTGGCGAATGAAGTACAAATATATAACAAATCGCCCTGTACGCTCCGCTATTGTCCTTGTAGCTACTATTATGTTGCTATTATTTCTTTTCTAAACATTTTTGTTTAAAAGCAGTATAGCCAAACAAGGTTATGGCAGGTCTATCTGTAGGTGCAGAGATACCTTTGTAAACAAACTCGCAATTATATTTTTTATTATTGTCTAATGTTTGAGATACAAAGTCTTGGTTCTCTGGATTGATTGCATTTAAAAATAAAAAGATTCCAAATAGTATACTCATGATATTTCCTTTCGTGTTAAGAGTTCTATAAATAAATTGATATCAATGCACATAAGTGTAGTGCCGTGGTCTTTGTGTAATGCCAATATATCTGCATTACCTTTCCAACGCTCTAATGTTTTAAAGCCTTCACCATTTGCTCGTGCTTTAACTTCAATAGATAAACGTGGTTCTCGTATTTCTATATCATGGGGAAAGTCTTGTATAGCACCTGACATAGGTTGCCTTCTACATTCTACCCCGCCTTTGTTAAGTTCTTTGACAAGTTTAGCTTCCATTCTGTAGCCCTTACGTTTACTAAATTTTCCCATTAGCCACCACTAAGTTTCTCCACTTGCCTTGTTCTTTTGCCAAGTAACCTTTTTGTATGAGTTGTACACAAATTTTAAAAGCATTAGAACTGGAAGAATACCCACAACCTAAAGCAATTTCCTCATAGCTAGGACTGTAGGTATTTTTCCGAATGAAGTTTTTTACAAACTTCAAAACTCTTAGTTCATTTTTAGTCATTAGTATGGCACCTCATCTTCAAATGTTCTGTATACCTTTTCTTCTGTTTTTTCTTCTGTATCAGATGGTAAATTTTGTTCATTAGATGTTATCATAGATACTTTTTTTGGTGCATTACCTCCAAGCATTACTAGTCTGCTTGTAAACTTTTCCATATGCACTTCTGCTTTTTCTTTTTGCACACCTTCATGTTCAAACGTACGATAAACTAACTTACCTTTTACATACAATCTATCGCCTTTTTTTACAAAGCGTTCTATTGTATCTGCTAGTCTTTCGTCCCAACAAACAATCTTATGCCATTGTGTATTATCAGGTGCATCTTTTCGTTTGTCTGTAGTTGCAAAGGTAAAGATTGCATACTTACCTCCGTTAGAAGTTGTTTTAATATCAGGGTCAATTCCGGTATTACCTATTAGTTGTACCTCATTAAGACTTGCCATTTGATATTCTCCTTTCTGCATCTATTACTGCAAAGTGTTCTTTTGTTTTTTCAATGTACTTATTGTTATCAAACAGACCAAGAAAGACATCTGCTGACATACCTAAATGACTAAATGCTTTTGTCATAGCATCTGTCATTGCTTTTTTAGGTGCTTCATCATCAAGTCCACCATTCTTTTTATACAAAGATTGTACAGAAGATACTGGGCCATATTCATACCATTTGGTATCTAGTTTTGTAGGCATTGAGTATTTGATAGATACTTCTGCAAATACACATTTATCTGTGTAGGTATAGTTTACGTGATATGACCACCCTTGACCTACTGGGCCAAATAAGTCGGTCATCATCATAATTTGATACATGGGGTCAATAGTAGTAAGAGGCTTACCACCAAACTTTGTAAATGGTTTAGTATATTTAGGATTAGTTCTACCTAATGTTTTCCAAATATCCATATTAGTTTTGGTTGTTTTTGTCATTTATTCTCCTTTCATTTTACGAATTGACAAATGGTTTGCCTTGTTTCGGGCTATTTGAAGGCCCGAACCAGAGGCAAACCTACAGTTATTAGGTACAATTTCCTTTAATTGTTTGCCTAAATCTTTATGTAAATCATGGGTGTCTTTTGTAGAACACCATTCTGTAGCTAGTGAAGTGAATTGATTATTTTTCTTTTTGTCAAAGTCTATTGAAATCATATTATCTAATACAATAGATTTACTATGTTTGTGTTCTTCTATATCTCGTGAAGGGATAATATCTTTGTCTAACATTTGTTTGAATTTATCAGTTTGTTTGATGAGTTCATTCATGTATTTTAAATCTTGGCTGACTTTACAATATTGATAATCAAAGTTACCAAAGAATACTGATAGATAAATAAATTCTATATTAGATATATACATATAATGATGTAACTGTGCATAGTATGTTTCTACAACTTTTTGTATGGTATTGTTTTGATAAGTATGTTTGCACTCAAGAGGCACCCAATTTTTTGTTGGTGTCATACAGATACCATCATAACTAGCATGACGCCAATCTAATTTGTCAGGAAACTGAGCATCAGACCAACGATATTTGCTGACTGGCATATTACTTTCGTGTTGAAAGAACATACGATTTAATTCTTCTGTTGCAATTCCAATTTGTACTGCAACTTTCCAAGATAAATCTTCAGGTTTTTCAAACCCTTTGATTTCATTGTAGAGATTGTACCAATCTCCTTTCATAATTCTAGTGGCATCACTACCACCAATAGTGTTTTTTCTTTTATACATGAGATTAACTCCTTTTATTGTTATTATATACTAGTATTGTACCTTTTTTGTCGCCATTCTGCAAACGACAAATAGGTTTTGTGAAAGTTATGTAGCCACAGTTTGTGGCGTTCATAGTCAGGTTCCATTACATCAAGAAATTCTTTAGGTAATGGTAATCGTCGCCACTTAGCTTCGGCAATGATTTTTTCTGTATTGTGTGTCAATACAAATTCTGGAAAGCGACTGAGGATTTTGATATAAACACTTAGTCCTAGTTCATTAGGTACATTGCAACTGAATGTAGAAGCAATAGTTTCTAACACCATACCTACAGTCTTTGTAGATGCAGGTTGCATTTTATTATACCAAGATTTGATTTTATCTAATACTTCTTCTAAATAAAAAGAAGCGGCGTTCATAGTTGCATCAGTCATTGGTTTGTGTTTTAAGTCGTAGGTTAGTAACATTAGAGATTCGTGCACGTCTTTCTTGAATCCCCTCGGTACTGACGACCAAGTTGCTTTCCGTATTCTTTCGTGCATTGGCAAATTTCTGTGCTCTTCTGAGCCAATTTCTGAAGGAAGCGTGCCAATCGCTTTTAATTGCTCCAGTTGATTTGTAATAGTCAATAAAGATTTCTCGTTCTTGGTTATAGTCATAGTGTTCTCCGTAAGTTTTGGTTATCCAGTCTTTAGTATATTGACAAGGTTGATACTCTATTGAGATGGTAGTCTTGCCGTGGAGAATAGTAAGCGTTGTACCTAATGCAACACACCAGTCTAGTAGTAGTTGGGCATTGGGTATCTTTTTTCCACACTCCCAAAGACTTACGGACGATTCCGCCACGCCTATCCTGTCGGATAGAGCACGGCTACAAATCCGTAAGTCTTTACGCACCTGTGCTAGTTCACGCACTAGCTCCTTGTAATTCATATTTTGTACTCACTTTCTATCTATATTTACAGTTGGGATTATTGGTCCAATATATATATATTTAGCATATTGGACTGCTTTGCCAAATCTATTAACATCATTGACAAGTTCAGTATTGATATAATGTTCTTTACGTAGTTCAAAAATTATAGCACCAAGCCTGAATGAAGCATATAAATCTAATGCTTCCATTGGATTGATGTGTTTATGCTCACGCAAATGATTTAAAACAGATTGTTTTTGACTCATATTATGCTCCTATAAATATTGTTGAAGGAGATGAAAGTGCTTTAGCTACATCATCTTCTCTACGTTTTTGTGTTTTGTGATTACCTACATGGGTAGCCCAATGGGTCATAGTATTGTATACAGCCCATAAGTTACTACCAAGTGTAGACTTTTCTTTGTCATATTGACGCATAAGTTCTTCAAACTGAAACATATTCCACGGCATAGAAGATGTGCTACGTGTAAATGTTTTACATAATGTTTGTTTGAAAAAAGATTCAACGACATGGTCTTGTACATCTGTATGTGCATACATTTTGAATGTACCTTCTTGGTCATTGAAGTAATTGAAACCATCAATCATTTTTTGTTTAACACAATCAATAGATACTTTGGTTGTATGTTTGTATCTTACTTTTGTAGCTGTTGCAGGTGTAGTACAACCATTGAGGCACCAAAGTCGGAGGCCATCTGCAATAGATTGAAATGCCCAAGATTGGTCATAGCTATTGAAAAAGTTAATACGAAATGCTACAATGTCATCTAGTTTTGGTTGTATTACAAGGTTTTTGAAAGTATATGACCCTCGCATTTTTGCGCCGTTGTCGTATACTTTTACCTTGTAATCAATATCTTCTGAATCAATAGACTTGTTCAATGTTGCTAACATTTTATCCACACTTGATTCAATCGTATTGACTACAGTATTGTGATTGATAGGTTTGTATTTACTGCCGTGAATACCTAATACTTGACCGGTATCAGTACGTACACAAGCACGTGCTAAGTCTTTAGGTACTTTGTAGTTATCTTTGCCAACTTGTCCCTCTGTATTGATGGCCTCAAGTTCTACCATTTCTACAGGAAAGTCATAGTCATTTTTGCTTACAATGTCTAACATATTTATCTCCTTGTTAGTTTGGTGTGCCTTGCTTGTGTAGGTGAAGGCACTTAACCTTAGATGTTTTTGTTTGTTAGTCGTCAAGTAGGTACAAATTCCAAAAACCTATTCATAGTGAGTTAGTGCACATTAAATGGTACGCTTTTTACAGCCCTCCTCTGCACTAATCGTACTAAGAATTTTTTGTACAAATATCATAACAACTTTCGCATAAGTGGTGATATTCGTTATAAATTTTAGGATTATGAGTTTGAAAAAAATACATTTCTTTGCTATTGAAATGATTTTTACAATGGTCGCATTGCATTGTTATGATTTTTTCTTCATCATTTTGCATCAATTAAATTTATCACAATCCGGTAAACTTTCAAGATGTTCGTTGACAGCATTTATTGCCTGACTTTCTGTCATACCTTCATCTAAATATTTTTGAAATAAACTTTCTATATATAATTGTTGTTGATAATCAGTACTCATCAGTATTCTCCAAATAGTTGTCAACAGATTGTAATGCTTCTATATTTTCACGCATTGATTTTGTTTGATTGAGGTTACTCATTTCACGAATAATACCTCGTATCTGTGTACTGATTTCCAATTTTAGATTTTGAATTTTTTGTTCTTCAAGAGCAATAAATTGCTCAACAATATATATTAAATCATCTGTTTTGATATGAGTACCACTTTTAGCAATACGTTCTAGTGGTTCTTTGTATCTGTTATTCATGGTTGCTCCTTTGCTGATTGTGCTGTTTCATACATTTCCATTGCTGTATCAAGGCTGATATTCAGTAACTTACAGCCTGTTTTTACTTCACGTAAAAGTTGTGCAATCTTTACATCAGTTACATTACTTGTTCGTGTAGCTAGTGAATAATTTACATGCGTCTGATATTCTTCAATAGCTGACAATAGTTTTCTTGTGATTATTGGAATACTTTTTTTAGTCAGTTTTATTTGCATTTTTACCTCCATATAATGTTAGTTTTTCAAATTCATCAACCATGCGATTGACTTTCATCATACTAATATTCCATGATTGTGGTGTGTATAAATTGTTTTCTATATGCAAAAGCATCAGTTTAGTAATTGCAAATATTTGGTTATAAAGTTCCATTGCTTTGCCTAGTTTTCTTGCAGGAAAGTTTATGTTATTTTGTATTAAAGATTGATATTCGTTAGCATATTCTCGCATTGTATTGATGTAGTTGATGTGTTTTTTGTAAGTGGATTTGACTATTGTTTCGTAGTGATGTTGCTGACTGTCAGCATTTAGATATTTAGACATAACGTACTCCTTATGTTGTTATTATATATTAGTATTGTTCACATATCAAGTACAGAGTGATGA
>VMHT01048762.1_pt1 | contig 12844 bp, 11 predicted proteins | sample 4693611 | NCBI WGS metagenome assembly VMHT01 (sample SAMN12280063, study PRJNA550983) | marine metagenome | isolation source: seawater sampled from same location over 5 years 0.02-0.2 micron viral filtrate | place: USA: collected off the coast of southern California halfway between the port... ... | reverse complement strand
CGTCTGATGGAGCAGGGTTTCTAGACTTCTCCGCTTTCGGTGGGCTTCCTAACACGGCGGGTTCAGGTAAAACGGGTGACATTCTAATTACAACCCGTGGTCATACAAACTTGGATACCTATACGATAATCCTCGAACTTCAGAAGGGTTAACGCTATGGCGGTTTCGGGCACGACTACCTTTAATATGTCGGTAGACGAAATCATTATAGAAGCGTATGAGCGTTGCGCAGTTTCCAGTCCAACTGGTCATCAACTCCGCAGCGCCCGTCGCTCCTTGAACCTGCTGTTGCAGGATCTTGGAAACAGGGATGTGCATCTGTTTAAACAAGCTCAACAGACGCTGTCTACTGTAGCATCCCAGACATCCTATACTCTGGATGGTGATGTTCTAGATGTTTACGATGTCTATGTTTTATCGGATGGAACGACAGGCTCTGAAATATCTGTTGCGCGGTATACGCAGGCAGAATACGCAGCGATGCCCAATAAGACTAACGAGACCAGACCCAGTCATTTTTACCTAGACAGGGAGCGAGATGCCCCGAAGTTGTTTTTGTATCCAACGCCTGAGAAGGTGTACACAATCAACTATTTTGAGTATACTCGCATACAAGACGTGGGCGATTACACAAACACACTTGACGTTCCTGTTAAGTTTTTACCCGCTGTCATTACGGGACTTGCATTCATGCTGTCGGAGAAGTTACCGACGCTGGATACTGCTCGCACAACGCTGTTTAAACGGCGCTACGACGAGGATGTTCTTCGAGCAATCCAAGAAGACGAAGAACGCACGTCACTGTTTTTGACACCAAACATAGCGGGTACAGGTTTTGCGGCACGGATCGGGTAAAAATTCATTTGGTTATTGTGACATCACAGGGGAGCGGGTTCCGTATCGTAAACTCAAAACCCAGTGGAATGGCTTGCGCGTAAGTCCACGCGCCTACGAAGCAAAGCATCCACAGCTAACACCGAAAAGATTTATAAAAGAAAACCTATCACTAAAAAATCCACGACCAACCGATGGCTTTAGTGTGGGCACTGTCACCAGTTTGTCAGTCCAGTTTCCGTCAACATCAGGGCAGGGAAGTGATCCAGTCTAATGGCGACATTCTTAACATTAAAAACAGATATACAGGACTGGCTTGATAATAATACGACAGAACTTGCGGGTCAGTTAGATCAGATAATCCAGAACGCTGAAGATCAAATAGCTGACGACGTAACGGAAGACGCTTTCTTTTCATCTGCGTCTGGTGAAATGACGATAGGTGACAACACAATTATCAAACCCACAGGTGAGCGTGGTATTCGATATTTCCAGATAACAAGCGGCTCCACAGTAATTCAGTTAGAGCGTCGCGAAGTTACTTTCTTAAAAGAGTTTTATCCAAGCACCAGCACTACAGGCACACCAAAATATTTTGGGGAACTAAACGCAACAGAATTTTTAGTGGCCCCAAGTCCATCTGCGGCACACGCCTATGAGATTGGTTTTACCCAGAGGCTATCGCGGTTGTCTGCATCCAATACCACTAACTTCTTAACCGATAACGCATATCAACTTTTATTATATTGTTGTCTTAGCCACGCATCTGCTTACGTCAAATTTCCAGAAGCAGCTGCTATGTATGCACAGTTTTATGAGCGTGCGCTGGCTGGCGTAAACAAACGCTATGCGAGACAGCAAGTCACTAATGACAATGTCCCGGCGGTGTAACATATGGCAGATACAGCAACCACAGCACTAAGATTTAGAGATCAAGAATCAGGCGGTAACGACGGTACTTGGGGAACTTTAACTGACGTTAACTTTGCGTTGGTCGAAGAAGCGATATCAGGTGTTTTAACAAAAGACATATCGGGGTCAGGTACTACGACGCTTTCAACAACGAACTTCGTTAGTGATGAAGCACGTCATATGACCCTCAAGTTAACGGGCACACTGACAGGTATTAGTTATGTTGTGTTACCCAATGTAGAGAAACTTTATTTCATACACAATGCGACAGGCGGTGAGTTCACTGTCTACGTGAAGACCAGTTCTGGGGATAGCGTTGAGATCCCGGTCGGTAAAGACATTATATATGTTGATGGCAGCAACGTCATAACAACATTGCTCGGTGCTTCACTGGCTAATATTGTCAGCGCCGTCAACACAGGAACTCTGGCAACACTGGCGGCAAACATTGCGGCGATTAACGGGGTTTATGCAAACGCGACTAACATCACAACTGTAAGTGGCATAAATGGAAACGTCACATCCGTAGCAAATAATTCCACTAATATTAATGCAGTGGCAGGCAACAAAACAAATATTGATTCAGTTGCCGGGAACTCATCAAATATAAATACTGTGGCGGGTGTTTCATCTAACGTAACCACTGTTGCTGGAATAAGCTCTAATGTCACAACCGTCGCTGGTATATCAAGCGCAGTTAGCGGTGTTAATACAATTGCGTCACACGTAAGCGCAGTTAATACCGATCCTTTTAAAACAAATATTACAAATGTCTCTGGTAATTCATCAAATATAAATGCCGTTGCTGGTAATTCATCAAACATAAATACTGTTGCTGGAATTTCCAGTAATGTTACAACGGTGGCTGGAATTAGTACGGATGTTTCGGGCGTAAATGCAATTGCTTCTGATGTTACAGCTGTTGAAAACATCGCATCTAATGTCACAACGGTAGCCGGGATTGCATCAAATGTAACTGCGGTTGCCGGAGTTGCGTCAAATGTAACTACGGTTGCTGGAGTTGCGTCAAATGTTACGACTGTTGCTGGAATTGCGTCAAATGTTACAACCGTGGCTGGCATGTCAGGAGAAGTCACAAATTTTGCCCTAGTGTACCACGGTGCAGCTGGTTCAGATCCTTCAGCAAGATCTAATTCTTCAAGCAATCAGGTAGGAGACCTTTATTTTAACAGTTCAGATAATAGGTTAGAGGTGTTCACTTCGAGTGGATGGCAGGCGGCAGCATTAGATAGTTCTGCTTTTGTCACAGCAGATGCAGATCTCACAGCTATAGGCGCGTTATCTAAAACAGATGGTAATTTTATCGTTGGAAATGGTTCGACGTGGGTAGCGGAATCAGGAGCTACAGCTAGAACATCGCTAGGCTTGGGCACTATAGCAACACAGGCTAACGATTCAGTGAATATCGACGGCGGTGCAATCGATGGCACAGCAATTGGAGCAAACTCTGCAACAACAATTGTCGGTACAACAATTACTGCAAACACATCTTTGTTGCCTGATGCTTCGGGTGGTGCTGATATTGGCTCTGCAACTGCTGAATGGGGTGACATCTATATAGCCGACGATAAGCAAATTAAATTCGGCAACGATCAAGATGTCACGATGGAGTATGACGAAGACGGGACTGATACGCTTCTCATCACAGGCAATACAACTCTTGCAGACGGCTCCTATAATTTAAATATCGCAAGTCACGATGGCACAAACGGTTTAGCATTGGCAGGTACGGTTGTGACAACAACTGCCGCTGAACTTAATTTAATCGATGGCGATACAGCTAGAGGCACAACGGCGGTAGCCAGTGGCGATGGTTTGCTTGTGAACGACGGTGGTACAATGCGTATGACCAACGTAGACACCGTGTCTACCTATTTCGCTTCGCATAATGTTGGTGGTAGCAATATTGTAACAACTGGCGCTCTCGACAGCGGTTCAATAACTAGCGGCTTCGGGGCGATAGACAACGGCACTTCGGGAATACGAACAAACACAGTAACCATCGAAACATCTTTGTTGCCAGATGCCAGCGGTGGGGCTGACATTGGTTCTGCCACTGCTGAATTTGGTGACATATACATAGCTGATGATAAGCAAATCAAATTTGGTAGCGACCAAGATGTCACGATGGAATACGATGAAGACGGTACAGACTCGCTGTTAATATCTGGTGGTGATGTAACTATTGCCGATGATAAAAAGCTGTATTTCGGTACGGGGCAAGATGTCTATCTCGAATATGACGAAGATGGAACCGATAAGTTAATCATCAAAGGTAACACGACTTTTCTGGATGGGTCATATAACTTCGATATAGCCAGCCACGATGGCACAAACGGCTTGGCACTGGGCGGTACAGTCGTTACATCCTCTGCTACTGAACTTAACAAACTTGACGGCATTTCAACTACAGCGACAGAACTGGGTTATGTCAACGGCGTAACCAGCGCAATCCAAACCCAACTCAACACAAAAGCATCAACAGGCAAGGCTATCGCTATGGCAATGGTATTTGGCTAAAAGGAGATAAACAATGGCAAATCCTAATGTAGTAGCAGTTACCTCAATAGTAGCAGATCTAGCGATTGACGCAGATGTAGCAGCATCAGCAGTATCACTTTTAACTTGCGCTAGTGATAAATTAATAAAGATAAATTCATTAATTATAGCAAACATTGATGGGACTAACAGTGCAACTATCTCTGTTTGGATAACTAGAGGAGGTGAAGATATTTATTTATTAAAAACTGTGGCTGTAGCAGCAGATGCTACATTGGTTGCGCTAGATAAAAGCATGGGATTATATTTAAAAGAATCCGATGTACTTAAAATACAAGCAAGTGCTGCTGGTGATTTAAGTGCCGTATGCGCTCACGAAATAATTGATGACGCTTAATGAGATTTGTCGGTGACATAGCTTTAGATGCTGAAGTACGAGCTATTGCTAGTGGTGCAATAACTGATGGTGCGTCAGTTGTTGTTAATGCTGATGGCACTGTTGCTCAAGTATCTGGTTCCTCTTTTAGTTCTGCTGTAGGATCTGAAGTTACTTTTGAATCAGGTGCTACCGATATGATTGGTATGACATTTGATAGTAATGCTGGTAAAGTTGTTATTTTTTATGAAGATGAAGGTAACAGTAATTATGGAACTGCTGTTGTAGGCACTGTAGACTCAAGTGACAACAGTATATCCTTTGGAACACCTGTTGTTTTTAATAGTGGTGCTACACAAAGGATGGCAGAGACATTTGACAGTTCTAACAATAAAGTTGTTGTTGCCTATAGAGATCAGGGTAATTCTAGTCAAGGCACTGCCATTGTAGGAACAGTATCTGGTACATCTATTAGTTTTGGTAGTGAAGCTGTTTTTAACTCAGGTTCTACATCTAAGATTGGATGTACTTTTGATACTAGCAACAATAAAGTAGTTATAGCTTATCAAGACGGTGGTAATTCATCTTATGGAACAGCAGTTGTAGGAACTGTGTCAGGAACGTCAATATCATTCGGAAGTGAGGTTGTTTTTGAAAGTGCTGGTACAGATTTAATCAGAGCAACCTTTGATAGTAGTAGTAATAAAGTTGTAATTACATATCAAGATGGTGGAAATAACGACTACGGAACTGCTATTGTCGGAACAGTAAGCGGAACGTCTATAAGTTTTGGATCTGCTGTTGTTTTTGAATCAGGTGCAATAAGTGTTGATCAAGGTATAGATTGCACATTTGATAGTACCAATAATAAAGTTGTTATAGCTTTTATTGATTCGGGTGATTCAAATAAAGGTAAAGCAGTAATTGGTACAGTGTCTAGTACATCTATATCATTTGGAACTGCTGTAGTCTTTAACAACGCTACAACCGCAGAAGTAAGAACAACATTTGATAGTAATGTTGGAAAAGCAGTTGTTTTCTACAATGACTCAGGTGATACGAATAGAAGACATACTTTTATATCAGGAACGGTATCGGGTACATCTATTTCGTTTGGTAGTGAGGTAGAAGCTAGAACAACTTCAGATGGTTCTGATCTAGCACTTACTTTTGATAGCACTAATAATAAAGTTGTTTGTGCTTTTAGGCATTCAGGTGGAACAGCCGTAGGAAAATCAATAGTGCATCAAGTTGATGGTACATCACAAAACATAACCTCAGAAAACTTCATAGGCATAGCCAACGCAGCATATGCAGATGGACAAAAAGCTACTGTAAAAACTACTGGATCAATTGCTAGGAATATACCGCAACAACCAATAGCTTCTTCAGCAGGAACTCCAGTAGCATTTGACTCAGGAAGAGCAAATGAAACAAGTATAGTATATGACCCAAATGTTAATAGATTTTTCATAGCATATAAAGCTAGAGATAACTCAAGTTATGGTACTGGAGTTGTTGCAACTTTGTCAGGTACATCCCTTTCTTTTGGTACTCCTGTGGTTTTTGAAAGTGCAGAAGCAAAAGGAATTACTCCTGTTTTTGATACTAACACCAATAAAATCGTAATTACATATAAAGACGTAGGTAATTCTGAAAGAGGAACAGCAGTTGTTGCAACAATAGATTCTTCAGATAACTCTGTTACTTATGGAAGTCCTGTAGTTTATCATACTAGCGAGTCAAGTGGTTCTTTTAGATCAGCAGCTTTTGTTCCTGCAACGGTCACAAATAATGACGATAGTGCAAATAGTATAGTTGTAGCTTTTAAAGATGGTGGAGATAGTGGAAAAGGTAAGGCTGTTGTAGGCGTTGTAAGTGGGGTAGGTAATACATCAACAACATGGGGTACTGTTGCTACTTTTAATAGTGGGTCAACAGATCAAGATTTAACTGTAGTAAACGATACTAATGCTAAAAGACTTCTTATAGCGTATAAAGATAATGGCAATTCAAGCTATGGTACGGCTGTAGTTGCAACGGTAAATTCATCTGATAGTTCAATAACTTTTGGTAGTGAAACAGTTTTTCATAGCGCAGAAACAGACGAACTTTGTGGTGTGTTTGATCCTGATACTAATAAAATTATTCTTTGTTTTCACGATGGAGCAGATGGAAATAAATCTAAATCTATTGTTGCAACTATAAGCGGTACTTCTGTTTCTTTTGGGTCTGTAGTTACAGTTAATACAGGTGGTAGCTATCAAAACTCTGTTGTCTATGACACTACAGCAAATAAAGCAATAGTTAGTATGAGAGATGACACTAACGCTAGAGGCATTTCTTTTACAGGAACGGTATCTGGAACAGATATTAGTTACGATAGTGGTATAGTTTTTCAGGGAAGTACTGGAGGTGCATTAGATATGGTTGCCTCTGCTTTTGATCCAGATACTAGTAAAGTTGCAATAGTATATAATTTAACTACTGGTAAAGGAGTTGTTCATTCTCCACTAGCAGATGGTGATCTCACCATAGGACAGCAATATTTCGTACAAACAGATGGAACATTGGGTACTAGTGCAGATGATCCATCGGTAATCGCAGGAACTGCAATAAGCACTAGTGAATTAATTGTGAAAGGATAATACACAAATGGCTAAGACAATAGTAGAAAACTCAACTAAACTAAGTAAATATGTATTCGCTGATGATAAACCAGTGACTATGGGATCTGACATGATCACAGTAGGTAGTGATCCAGTAGATTTCTACATAGCGGATCTTAACAGTAGCAATGCAACGATGCATGAAGATGTAACTGCTCCTGATAAATGGTCGGGTAACAAACACTTCTTTGATGGAACCAATTGGACTAACAACTCCGATTGGGTAGATCCAGACGGAGAGTAAAGATTACTATGCGTATCATTGGTAATAACCCACAACTATCTAGGCAGACACAAGGTACGGCATCAGGTGCTATTACTGGTGGTAAGCCTGTAATTGTGAATACTGATGGTACTGTTAGTACTACAACTTCTCAGTCATCTGTTACACAAAGTGTAGGTTCGGAAACAGGATTTACTACAAACGCATCTTCTTTTATGTCTACTGCTTTTGATACTAATGCAGAAAAAATGGTTATAGCGTGGAATGATAATGGTAGTGCAGGTACAGCAAGAGTTGCAACAGTATCTGGTACTAGTATTAGTTATGGTACAGCAGTTGTATTTGAAAACGCAAATTCACAAGACATGTCTATGACATTTGATAGTAATTCAAATAGAGTAGTTATTTCATATAGAGATTATGGTAATTCGCAATATGGTACAGCAATTGTTGGCGCAGTTAGTGGTACTGATATTAGTTTTGGAACTCCTGTAGTTTTTGAAAGTGCTAGTGCTGCTGAGTCAAAAATAGCTTTTGACAGTAGTAATAACAAAGTTGTCATAGTTTATTATGATGAGGGTGATGGTAATAAAGGAAAAGCAATAGTTGGTACTGTAGATTCCTCTGATAACTCTATAAGTTTTGGTTCTGCTGTTGTGTATGAAACAGGTGAGGCAAGAGAAAATGGTATTGTGTTTGACAGTAGCAATAACAAAATGATTATTGTGTATAAAGATGTCAATAATGCTAATAGAGGCACAGCTATTGTAGGCACAGTAAGCGGAACCTCTATAAGTTTTGGATCTTCTGTTACGTTTGATGATCAAACATATGTAGCAGGTCAACCAGCACAAGAAATAGCAGCAGCTTTTGATAGTAATTCAAATAGGGTGGTTATTGTTTACTCAGACAGAAATGATGGTAAGAAAGGGACAGGAGTTGTTGGTGTTGTATCAGGAACCTCTATAAGTTTTGGAACTCCTGTTGTATATGAAACAGGAGCAATATTGGCTACTCATGGTAACGCTATTGGGTTCGATAGTAGTGTCAACAAAATGGTTGTAGCTTTTGTAGATGACGATGATTCTAACAAAGCTAAATTTGTAATAGGAACTGTGGATTCTTCTGATAACAGCATTTCTTTTACAAGTGCTACGGTTTTTAATACTGGTGATTCAACAGAGGCTTTGTATATTGACCCTATTGGTTTTGATACTACAAATAATAAAATTGTAATTGCCTTTAGAGATAGTGATTCATATGGAAAAGCTATTGTGCTTCAAGTAGCTGGTACTGCAACGTCATTCAACCTAACATCAGAAAATTTTATAGGCTTTGCAGAGGATACAGTAGCAGATGGACAACCTGTTACAATAAATACTAAAGGTGCTATTGATGAAAACCAGAGTAGCTTAACACCAGCCCAACAGTATTTTGTACAGACAGATGGTACGCTAGGTACGTCAGCAGATGATCCATCAGTCGTAGCTGGTACTGCTGTAACTGCAACTAAACTGATTGTGAAAGGGTAAGAAATGGTAGCATACGTTCCCCCGAAACAAGCAGGTAAATATAAAGCTGTTGCATCTGGTGCGATTACAAATGGTAAGCCTGTAATTGTGAATACTGATGGTACTGTTACTCAGGTATCTGGAAATGCAACATCAGCAGGAACTAAAGTAGTATTTGAAGCATCTACATTTAATCCAACTAGTGCAAGTGTTACTTTTGATAGCAACTCTAATAAAATTGTTATCGCATATAAAGATAGTAATAACAGTAATTATAGTACTGCGATTGTAGGAACAATAGACTCATCAGATAACAGTATTAGTTTTGGATCTCCTGTGGTTTTTAATAGTGGTTCAGCTTCTTTCATGACTCCATCTTTTGATAGTAGTAATAATAAAGTACTTATAGCTTACAGACATCAAGATGGGCCACTTTATGCTATTGTAGGTACGGTTTCTGGAACTGGAATTAGTTTTGGTAGCGCAGTAAATTCAAGTTCAGGTACTGCTACTGATATTAGTTCAACGTTTGATACTAATTCTAATAAAACAGTCATAACTTTTGAAGATGGTGGAAGTGCAGGTAAAGCAATAGTTGCAACAATAAGCGGTACATCTGTTAGTCTTGGAACAGCAGTTACTTTTGAAAGTGCAGAAATCGTAGACACAAATGCAGTTTTTGATAATAGTAACAACAAAGTAGTTGTAGCATATACAGATGCAGGAAATTCGTCTTATGGAACCGCTATTGTTGGTACGGTATCGGGTACTTCTATTTCATTTGGAACTGCTGTAGTTTTTAGAAGTGCTGGTGTTGCAGCAAGTAGTATAGTGTTTGATAGTAATCTAAATAAAGTTATTATTTCATTCATAGACGGTACAGCAGAAAAAATCAAAAGTGTTGTTGGTACAGTTAGTGGAACAGGTATTTCTTTTGGATCTATTACTGAGTTAACAGGAGGTGAATCCAGTAAAATTAGCAGTGCATTTGATAGCAGCGCTAATAAAGTACTCGTAGCAAGAAGAGACTCAACGGATTCTAATAAAGGAAAAGTTCATACAGGAGCAGTATCAGGTACAAGTATTAGTTTTGAAACTCCTGTTGTATTTAATACGGCAGTAACAGAAATGAGTTATTCTAGAGCAATGGTTTTTGACAGCAATAGTAATAGATCCGTTGTAATATATAATGACCATGAAAGTAGCAACCAATATGGTACTGCTTCTGTTTTACAGGCTTCTTCAACAAACATAACATCATCAGAAAGTTATATAGGCATAGCATCAGGTGGTACATATGCTGATACAGCAGAAGCTACAATAGATGTAGTTGGCACAGTAAACAAAGATCAATCAGGTTTAACAGCAGGTCAGACATATTATGTACAGAATGACGGTACGTTAGGAACAAGTGCAGATGATCCTAGTGTTGTGGCTGGAACTGCAATATCTGCAACAGAACTTGTAGTAAAGGGATAGTCCGATGGCTAAAACTACTAGCGCGGCTTATCCGCAAACACACGATTACTCAACAGCGGTTGCGACAGCGGCAACAACCAGTTTAAACGACGACACGCCAGCCAATCAGGTGACGTTACTGACGGCAAGCTCCGAAGGCGACCGTGTTACAAAAATATGGGCTGTGCCCCGTGCAACTTGTACCGCAGGTGTGTTATACTTGTGGATATCAACAGACAGTGGAAGCACTAAACGACTTGCGTTAACGAAGTCGGTATCTGCTAATACTGTATCTGCAACGTCTGCACCTAAGTGTATTGAGTTCTGCTGGAATGATGATCCAGCGAGACCCATCTCCGAGGCAGAGCCATTGGAGCTAAAAGCAGGTGCAATTCTTTACGCTGGCTATAGTCAGGCGCTCTCTTCAGGAATGGTGTTTCATGCAATTCATATTGAGTACTGATATTGGCAGAAAAGAAAAAAACAAAGTCTAAGGTTAATCAGGCAGGTAACTATACCAAGCCGACTATGCGCAAGCGTTTGTTCAATAAGATTAAGGCAGGGACAAAAGGCGGTAAGGCTGGGCAGTGGTCAGCGAGGAAAGCGCAGATGCTTGCGAAGCAATATAAAGCTGCAGGCGGTGGATATAAGTAATGGCCCCGACGAAAAAGACCAAGAAGAGTTTAAAGAAACCTCAAAAATCTCTGGTCAACTGGGGAAAACAAGACTGGGGCACAAAATCTGGCAAGAAGTCAGCCGACACTGGTGAGCGTTACCTACCTAAAGCCGCAAGAAAAAATTTAACAGCAGCTGAATATGCAAGAACCACCAAGAAGAAGCGCGAAGACACTGCAAAAGGAAAACAGCATTCCAAGCAACCTAAAAAAATAGCCAGTAAAACTAGGAAATACAGATCAAAGGCGTAGGCTATGTTAAGACGTGTACCATTACAGCCCGGTGTCAATAAAGACGACACGGCTTATTCACAAGAAACGGCAGCATTTGTTGATGCAGACCATGTGCGGTTTCGTCGGGGGCGAGCGCAAAAAATTGGTGGGTTTAGTGCTGTAAGTTTCGATGCGTTAGATGGTACACCGAGAGGCATGTTTGCATGGCGCGACAACGCCACGGTAAAGTATCTCGCTATACATACAAATCTAAGACACTACGTCTGGGCTGGTGGTGCGGCATACAACATCACACCCATCAGATCTTCGGGTACACTGGGAGCCAATCCGTTTGTAACAGTCAGTGGTTCAGCAGCTGTTACCGTTACACACACAAGCCACGGTTTAATCGCAAACGATTTTGTCACGTTTAGCAACGGTGACGCAGTAGGTGGTTTGGATCTTGATACTACATTTCAAGTTACCAGTGTGACAGATGACAACACCTACATCATTACGGCATCGAGTAATGCATCGAGCAGTGCAACAGGCGGGGGCAGTTCAGTTGGTTTTTCATACGAGGCCACCACAGGTCGCAGTGCTGGTGTTCCGGGTCTTGGCTGGGGTACATCGACATGGAATGCGAGTACGTGGTCATCGGCAAGATCGGCAACAGGTTTGTTGTTGCGTACAGTAAGTTCAGCGCAGTTTGGTGAAGACCTGTTATTCAACCCACGGTTTGAAGGTCTATGGAAGTGGCCCCTCGACGTAACCGCGAGAGCAACACAGATCTATCAAAACGCTAACGGCGAGGTGATTGCACCAAGCGAGATAGGCTCTATGTTCGTATCGCCAGAACGGCATGTGTTTTTGCTGGGAACAAACATGAATGCGGCAGGCGTGACAGGCACCTTCAACCCAATGCGTGTGATGTTTAGTGATCAAGAGGATGACTCAACCTATATAACAACAGCGACAAATTTAGCGGGTGATGTTGTGTTGTCCGAAGGCAATCAGCTGGTAGCTGGAACGTCAACACGTTTGGTTAATCTGCTCTTCACAGACACAGCGTTATATACAGCCAGACATATTGGTGACATTGACTTTGTCTACGACATACAGCTTGCGGGTTCCGCATGTGGATTAATCAGCCCTAATGGGTTTGCCGTTGTGGATGGTAAATGTTTTTGGATGTCCAATACAAAACAGTTTTTTGTTTATGCAGGTGGTCAACCACAGGTCATACCATGTACCGTGCAGGATCATGTGTTTGACAACCTATCAGCGGCACAACGCGAAAAAGTATATGCATCACATAATTCGGAGTTCAATGAAATCTGGTGGTTATATCCGCATGATTCCGATGAGTGTGATCGTTATGTCATATATAATTACATAGAAAACACTTGGTCGATTGGTACGTTTGACCGCACTGCGATGATTGATCGTGGTGT
>VMHT01190957.1_pt1 | contig 12846 bp, 12 predicted proteins | sample 4693611 | NCBI WGS metagenome assembly VMHT01 (sample SAMN12280063, study PRJNA550983) | marine metagenome | isolation source: seawater sampled from same location over 5 years 0.02-0.2 micron viral filtrate | place: USA: collected off the coast of southern California halfway between the port... ... | reverse complement strand
GGCCTGCCATTACTTATTATCGGAATCAATTTTGTCAAGAAATTAGCCAACCCTGAATATAAAGCAGCAGAAATTGCTGGAATCATGCCTTCTATTGAAGAGGAAAAAGAACTAATCGAGATTATTGAATCGATTCTAGGTCAACCGATACGCTTCAGAATCAATGACCCTCCGAAGCGGGGGGACGCATGGGTCGGCATCTATCCTGTAAGTACTGGTGATTATGACCATGGAGACCGTTGGAGATGGTTAAGGGATATTGATGTGAACAACGCCACGTTACCCGGCCAATCTGCAGGCAAGTGGAGTATTCGCGTCTTCAAAGATGGCGGCTATAATCTGGTTGGGCGATTGGATTTCGATATTATCGAGGTTGATGAAAAATCAATTCAATCAGCAAAAAAGATACAGTCAGCATTGAAACAGGCTACTAAAGAAAAGAAAACGAATTTCTGGGATTCTGTTCAATGAATCAAGCCAATAATTTGCTAATATCGATAATTGATGAAACTCTTGAGTCAATCAATTCGAGCAGTGAATTTAGTTCATTGTCATCTACTGCTTCAACTCTCATCACTAGGATTGGTTCAGTGTTTGATTTGCGCGCTAAATACCAACCGATTTGCTCACCATTTTCATTGTTGAACCGTACTCTAACACCGTCAATAGTTGATGCTTCATAATCAGTAAACGCTTGCCTAATCGCCTCGACAGTCTCGAGTTTTTTATCTTCTGAACAGGGCACTTTTACTTCACCAGTGGTTGGCAGGTTTGGTGCTAAGCGATTTAGTTCATTGCTGAATGATAGACCATTAGTTCGAGACCATAACTCAAGAATTCTTGCTGCGTTGTAAAGTGAGCAATCAAAACCATACCAGCCACGGTCAGCCATGAATATATGTCCACTCATTTCAGCAGCCATCAAAGCATCTGGATTAGCGGCTAATACTCGCTTCATGAACGAATGGCCTGTCTTGGCCATCATTGGTCTGCCACCAGCAGCAATGATTGCCTTCTCAACATTCATTGAACATTTAACGTCATAGATTAGCAGATCTTTACCCTCTTCTGAGCCAACTACATCATCAGCTAATAGTGCGATTAAGCGGTCAGGATAGACGAAGTCACCATTCTCATCAACAGCCCCAAGTCGGTCACCATCGCCATCAGCGCCAAGTCCAAACTCACAGCCATTGTCAACTACTGCTTTGGCTAAATCAATCATGTTCTTTGGTCTAGTTGGGTCTGCACCATGATTAGGCTCAGTAGCATCCCAGTCACAATACAAGTCAATGTGCTCACAACCCATCATGTCGAGTAATTTACTCATTGCTGGACCGGGAACCGCATTGCCACAGTCAACAGCAACCTTGACAGGACGGGCTAGTGGTCCGGTCGATTCGATGATTGCTTGAAGATAGGTATCGATGTGTGGATTCTCGACGATTTCTCCCTGACCGTCAATGAATTCACCATCAAGGAATACCTGTTTTAGTTCTTGGATTTCTTCACCAGCCAGTGGTAAAGTGCCGCGACACATCTTGAAGCCGTTGTGAGTTGGCATTGGCAAGTGACTTGCAGTGACCATTACACCACCGTCAACCGGCAAAGTCCAGCAGGCGTGATAGACACATCCAGTGGAAACGATTCCTAAGTAGAGGACTTTGACTCCAGAGTCAGTTAGGCCACGCATCAATTCGTTGGTAAGTGCCGGAGAGGAATCACGAATGTCTCTACCAACGGCGAAACTCGAGCAACCTAGGTACTTAGCCATTGCACGTCCTAATCTGTAGGCGAAATCAGGGGTCAGTTCACCCGTCCCATCACCATTGGCCAATCCACGAATATCGTAGGCTTTGAAGCAATGAACTGGCCATTCGCTCATGCTGCTGCGAGTAGGTGTGCCATTTCAAAGATGAGGTAAGGAATCTATCTACGAGTAATCGCAAGGATGGTAAGAGCTCCGGTGATTACCAGCATTAATTCGATTAGGATGTCAAAATGCCATCCAGCAAATATTGATATTGCCGCAATAGGAATTCCAATTTTGAGTAATTTTGGCCATGTTAGTATGCCTCTTGGGGTCTCGTCAAAATATGGCGAGCCAGGCATCAAATCATCTCGTGCCTTGAACAACGATCTCAACCAGGGCGCCAGCAGGTAGTGCAGCGGCGGCAAAAGCGGCTCTTGCAGGCTTAACTGATAGTTCACTAACCCATGCACCATAGACCTCATTCATCGCAGCAAAATCATTGATATCATCTAACAAAATTTGGGCAAAGCAGATGTTTTCTCGGGTCAATTCGGCGTTGTTTAGTAAAGTGTCAATTTTGTCTAATGCGCCTTGTGTTTGTGCTTTTACGCCGTCAAAGTCAACGGCAATTTGGCCAGATAACCAAAACATGTTGCCAGATTGCACTCCAGCTGAATAAGGGCCATACTTGGCTGCTCCTGGTAATTCGATTGCTTGCTTGTCCATGAATTACCCTTGAGTAGGCGGGACTTCAACTTGACGAATCTCCGATGCATTGAGTAATATGAGTACTTTAGCAGCGGTATGCGGACATGCTGGGTTCTCGACCATCCTGCTCATGTTCGCCTGCTTGCACCTCTGCTACGCTGTTCTAACAACAATGATGTGATAATTGCCACTAAACGCAAAGAGGTTGAAGATTTAATTGAACAAGGCGACGGACACATTCCGCGCCGTCAAATACATTGGGTTGAGCGTCCAGTGGGTGAGAAAAAGCGCCGAAAAGCGATTTCACGCTGGCGTTCAAGTCACAATTTCTTGGCTGAGTGTTGCTCCACAGGTCAACCAATTTCTCGAATTGTAGCTGTTGGAGCGGCGCTTGAATTACTGGCTTGGCGTTCACCAATTTTGAAGAAATCATTACGCAGCATCTCACATCGATACTATATTTCTGATACTGAAGTCAATCACATCGCACACAATCTTGCCTTAAAATCGGCAACTCATGTCATCATACCTACTCATTGGGATGAATCAATCGATGGAAATTTTTTGCTGAATGCAAAATCAAAAGCAATCAGCATAAATCGCCTTGATGGCCTACATGGCCATGTACATTTGCGACCAGGTATTCATGCAAATACGGTTAGTAATCCACCAAAAGTACTGGTTAGATTACTCAAAGGTGACGGAATACACGATGATAATGAGGTAACTGATATTCCAACCGAAACCTTTGATGGATTGGAAGTGACTTATGCAAACGAAGACCAGTATGACGGGGATGCATGGTTACTTGACCGCGAATTAGCTAAACATGATGGCGTAATTACACAATCTGTGACTCTAGCAAGTGAGGCCGTATTACTTGGTACTCCAACGTTGTTAATCAGTAAGGCTCAGCGTGGTTTTCTGAGTCGATTACAAGATGATGGATATCCATTATTTCATTGGAACCAATCTTGCCAAGGAGATGAATGGAAGAATATGTTGGCGCAATTCTTAGCAGGTATGCATCTTACTGATGCGATAGTAACCGAGGCATGGCCAGATACGCGCAACCAATTAGCAGATTTTTTGTCAATGAAACTCATTGATTAAACCAATTTCTGATAATCTGCATATGATCTCCAGCCAAAGGAACTTCTCCGTCAAGCACATTTTGCAATGGCCAAAATCGAGCATCTGCGGCATCATCTCCGGCATTCGGCTCACCTTCATTGACGGTTACTGAATAGACAACGCTAACGATGTGCTTACGTGGATCACGCTCAGGATTGCCCATCACCATCAATAATTCTGGATTAGAACCGATTAGTCCAGTTTCTTCCTCAAGTTCCCGTAACACTGCGACAAGTGGGTCCTCATCACGTTCGACGAAGCCTCCTGGTAATGCCCAGTAACCTGCCATTGGTGGAAATTTACGCTGAATTAACAGGATATCTTCGCCTCTCTGTACTGCAGCATCAACTGCAAGTGCCGGATTTAGCCAGCCGTTACACTCATCACAGGTAACCATGTTATTCACCATATCTTCGCTTTCGGTCTTGGAAGGTTTTGACTGCTTTCAATAGGTCTTTTTTCTGAAATGAGGGCCAGTAAACATCGGTGAAGTACAACTCAGAGTAGGCCATTTGCCATAGTAGGAAATTGGAAATACGCTCTTCACCACTGGTTCTGATAACCAAATCTGGGTCGGGCATTTCTCCGGTGTATAACCTGCTTGATACTGCATTTTCATCTATTGATTCTAGTGGTAATTCACCTGCTGCATGTTCAGCAGCAATCGATTGTATGGCGTTCAGCATCTCTTCTCTGCTACCATAAGCAAGACAGACCGTGAAGACATATTTTTCGTATTCAGCGGTTTTAGACTCGGCATAATCTATGGCATCATTCACATCCTTTGGCAGTAATTCTCGACGACCAATAATTTGGACCTTAACCTCGTTTTCATGAATTCTTTCATCATCGGCAATGTCGCGCAAGCCTTCAGAGTATAACTTGAACAGTAGAGCGAGTTCCTCTTGTGGACGATTAAGATTTTCAGTCGATAAAGCGTAAACAGTGAACCAAGGGATTTCTAGTTCTAATACCCAATCTAGTACGGTTTCAAGTTTCTGCTTGCCAATTCGGTGTCCTAAACCGGTGGCTAGTTTACTCTTCCAAGCAAATCGCCTATTGCCATCCATAATTATGGCTAGATGGGCAACTTTGACTGAGTGTTCTGCGACCTCTCGAAGGAGTTTCGACTCAACTGCTTGGCCGAGTACATCACCCATTCGTTCAGAGATTCCCATGTCTGCCCCAACTAAGGGAGGTAGGTTTAGTGTATGATTCCATCCCCTTAATTAGCAAGTCGTCAAACATAATTTTTTACTGGGTTTCTGTAGCAAGTTCATGCGTGTCGTGAGTTTAGTGCCCTCATTAACTCAGACGCTGTTCGACTTGGGATTGACTATCAATGAAGTTGTGGGGCGAACACCGTGGTGTATTCATCCGAAAGGAAAAGTTGAGCAAGTGATGGTAATTGGTGGCACAAAAACCCCTAATCTCAATAAAATCCGCAGTCTTGAACCAGATCTAATCGTTATGGATAAGGAAGAAAATCCACTGGAAATTTACCAGACTCTGGTTAACGAAGGCTACATGATTTTTGTTAGTGAAGTGGAATCAGCGAATGATGTACCAAAAATGCTGAGAGAGTTGGGCAAGGCCTGTAACCGTGAATCTGCAGGTGAGCAATTAGCACTACTGTGTGAAGATTCTCTCAATCAGATATCAAAAGTTGGTAATGGGATTAGAACCGTCCCGCTAATTTGGTATGAGCCCTTGATGGCAGTAGGTCCAACCAAGTATGCTGGTGCAATACTTTCCTCAGTCGGATTTGACGTAATTGACACACATCCTGATGGTAACGGCTATCCTGAGGTTTCAGTTGAAGATTTCATAGAGCACGATGTTGAATTGGTTTTGTTAACCAGTGAGCCTCACGAATTTACTCTGGATGAGGGCAATGGCATTGCTGCTAGTATCGTCAAAGCAGGTGGTAATGCGCCGATGGTCAAACTGATTGACGGTGAGGATTTGACCTGGTTTGGTTCAAGAACCGCTCCAGCTATTGCCCGCTTAGTAGATTTTCACAATCAAATTACTATAACAAACTAGCATCAATATCATGAGTAAGTAGGTTTTCAGCCCCACCATGGACGAGCAAGTTTTGGTCGCTGAACTCGTTGATGAGTGGCCAGGAAACAAGGCTAGCGCAACCCGTTCACTCAATGCTGCATTAGGAGCAACTATTGCCGTAGTCCTCGTTTTTTTACTGATGAGTAGAGTTCTAGGTGCTCCTTTTGAGCAACAAGCCATTGAGGAATCAATGGAAGGTTATACTCCAATATCCGAGAGATATTTGCAGAATTATTACACTGATGCTCAAAATTCTTACGTCTTGAAAAATGGTTCTTTGACTGGCCCAGATGGTGCAAGTCTATGGCTTGGAACACATCATTTCGTTGAGTTCGAACTACCATTAGAAGAAGGCGGTGCAGCACCAAATGGCAAGGTTAGTCTTGCCGTGTGGGTGCCAATTATGGAAGACAACATGACAGTTCCGGTAATTGCTGAATTCGGCCCATATTTCGATGAAGCCTCGGTTGAAACAGGGGGTATTGAGGAACCTGGTACTTGGTTGGGAACGATGATTATTGAGCAAATAGTTCCGCATGGTTTTGCTTTCGCTCAAGTCTCAGTAATGGGTACTGGAAGGTCAAATCACTGTATGGATTTGATGGGAACGGCAGAACAACTCGGCGTTGATGCTGCAGTAACTTGGCTCGGCACTCAAAATTGGAGTAACGGGAACGTTGGTATGATTGGCAAATCATACGATGGTTCAACCCCTTGGCAAGCCGCTATGTTTGGCAATGAGCATCTTACTACAATTGTGCCAATTTCCGGCCTGATTGGTGTTATGGAATTGATGTGGCGTAACGGCAGTAGTGAGGCTAGAGCACCGATTATGCATAATGGCGTTTATGGTTCATATGGCATAGATGGCGATTTGGAAGATTCTGGCAACATGTGTCCAGATTATATCGCAGGTCCAGCTACTGGTGGGGCAGCATGGGCATGGGGCGGTGAAGCAGCCGGCAATTACTGGGGCGAGCGATACTTCCTAGACCGAGTCTTAGAGAATTATAACGGCAGCGTATATCTGATTCAAGGAATGCACGATTGGAACGTTGACCCACACATGGCTGTACCAACGATTAATCGGTTGTATGACAATAATATCGAGGCTAAGGGATTGTTTGGTCAATGGGATCACGATTATCCAGATAGACCCCAGATAATGTTTGATAGAAGCGGCGTAGGTCGAGGCGTAGAAGCGTTCCCTGAAATGGTAAGAATGGATTGGATGCAAGACCTACTTGAGTGGTTCACTTACTATTTGCAGGACGAAGGGCCAAAGCCATGGTTAGGTGTTGAAATACAATCAAATCAAGGTCCCTGGCGCTTTGAAGACCGCTATCCTATGACCGATACCACAGAGTTGATTTTGGAATTAGGTAGTGCAGATTTAGCGGCCGCAGGCGGCGGTAACACAATCCGCCCAGATGCATCTTCTGGGCCAGTTTATGAAACCCCGCCTTTGGAGGAAGACATGTACTTTGGTGGCTTACCACGTTTACATGTAAATGTCAATACTGCAACAGTTGGTGGGCAAATTTATGCTCTACTCGAAGACTGTGACGGAGCAAATTGTATCCACATTGGTCATGCAATTATGGACTTAAGATATCATGCAGGCGGCGATGATGAGCAAACTTGGACCCCAGTGTTTCAGGAAATCACGGCACTGATGGAATTCTTCCCGATGGATGTCGAAGTTTCAGCTGGTCACACAATCAAACTGACGCTGCGCAGTACTGGTGAAGATTACTTGCCATCAGCGGCTTCTACTTTGGTTACTGTGGTTGATGCTGGCTCAACTTTGCAGTTGGATACATTTGACCCAGAAACCCGGGAATATTATGAGACGGTAATGTGTACTGCTCAAATCTGTAAAGATAACCTAGACTGAGTAGTTTCAGGTTGCTTATTTCAACAACATCCGTGTTCACGCATTGGAGCGCTAATGAAGGTGACTTTGTCAACTGAGGGTGTATTTTGTAACTCTTCAATTACTTGACGGTAAGCCTTGGCTGGGCCAATAGCCTGCATGATATCAACACAAGAATGGCTGTGTTTGAGACAACTATGATTGTAAGTTGATACATCAAGTAAATTTGAATGCCGGAGATCAATTAATTTACGTTCCACACTGTGTTGATAGTAGACAACAATGTGTCCTTCAATAACCTCATCATCCGCCATACTAGCAAGTTCTCCTCTCTGCTTTAATTCGGCAAACAGCAAAGCAGCATCTCGCAAAAACCTACTTCGATTTTGATATCCAGATTTTTCGATCATATCTTCTAAACCATCAGCAAATTGGTCATCTGCACTGAAGGAAATAATTTGGCTCATGTCATTACGACTAATCAAGTCATAATAATAATTGCTAGCGGATGAATTAATAACATCACTGCAAGTTAATTAATAATTTTCTCTCAGAACCTATTAAATATAACTCTCCCTCCCCCGGGTTATGCGCAAAGAGTTGTACAGAGTACTATTTGTGAGCCTGATTATGATTTTATCCAGCTTGGCTGGTTGTATCGGAGATACTGAAGAAGACGCTAAGGACGACTCAGAATCCAACAATGACGCCGACGCTGGAAACCAAACAGTCGTTCTAGACTTTGGCAAGATTATGGTGTCAACATACCACGTTGGTGAGTTGGTATCAGCGATTGTTGGCGATACTGCTGATGTTCAGTTGATGAGCACTTCAAACATCCCTGTTCATGATTATGAACCTTCATTGCAAGACATTGTTCGACTGCAGAATAGTGATGCATTCTTCTATCACGGCTTAGGTCTAGAACCTTGGGTCGAATCAACGCTATCCAACTTAGGCAGCGATGCACCGCCTTCTTATGCTGTTCATACAATGCCTAGTGGTGAGATAACACTTGACTACGAATCTCTTCTTGTTAGCAGTCTGTGTGAAGAACTTACCAGCGGCGATGTTACAACTAACACACTGCAGAGTTACAATAGCGAAGCCTCAAATCTTGAAATCCATTTGGAAAAGGGTGTACAAAGTCTGACATTCCCTGCTGCCGATGATAGTCATGACGGCCATGATCACGGCGACCACGATGACCATGATCACGATGATGAAGACGGTCATGATGAAGATGGCCACGATGATGGTGACCACTCTGACCACGGCGATGAAGACGGTCATGATGAACATGGACACGACGAACATGGCCATGGTGAAGAAGGTGGAACGCCTGAGAAAGTAATTGAAAATCCAGCGGCATGCCCTGCAAACACGGTAATCTCAGTTTACCACCTTGAAGAGGGAGAACACATTGTTGAGTTCTCTACTAATTGGTGGGCTAGAACTACTTTTGACATGACTGCTCAGCAGATGCTCGGTGGCCACGCTCATCATCATCATGACCATGGCGATGATCATGACGACCACGGGGACGAAGACGGACATGACGAAGATGGACATGACGAAGACGGACATGACGAAGACGGACATGACGAAGACGGACATGACGAAGATGGACATGATGACGATGATGCACCAACACCAGAAGATTTGATGTCAATGACTGACAGTGATTCTAGCGGAACCATGACCTTCGCCGAATTTATGGCGTTCATGAACTCCGATTCGGATAACAGTGGAGAATCAACACCAGATTTCATAACTGAAAACTATAGCTTAATTTTCGATAATCATGATGCCGATACTTCCGGCGACCTTGACATGAATGAACTACCTAATTTCATTACCGAAGTAGATGCCTACATGGACTCAATGGAAGACGACGATGACGGACATCACGATGATGACGATGACCATCATGACGGCGTTTGCCACAATCTAGACACTCATGAAAACGTAGACTATGCTACCGAAGAAGACTGCGAAGCCGCAGGTCACATGTGGATGGAGGATCATGACGGCCATGGTGATGAGCCAGTATGTCATAATTCAGCAACTCATGAGAATACTGACCACGCGACAGAAGAAGAATGCGAAGCTGCAGGGCATATTTGGATGGAAGGTCATGATGACCACGAAGAACCAAATAATGGCACAAGAGGCTACCTAACTATCCATGTTGAAAACGAAGGAGATTATGGATTCGCAGTACCTTCTGACATTTCAATCAAGATTATGATGTCTCATGCTGGACATGATGGCCACGGAGGCCATGGCGACCATGACGACCACGATGACCATGGCGACGAAGACGGGCATGATGATGGTGACCATTCAGGCGACAGCGATGATGACATGGTTTGTTATGACATAAGCACTCACACAGTTGACACATCATACACTAATCAAGCAGATTGTGAAGCCGCAGGACTAATGTGGACAGCTGCTAACAGTGGACCTGGAGGCGATGGTGCCCACGACGATGATGACCACGATGATGAGGAATCAGAAGTCGCTGCCGATGAAGACGAGGAAGCCTTCGAGTATGACCCACACAGTTGGTTAGACCCTATCGCATTCAAGGCTCAGACACAATTGGTTCTTGATGCATTGATTGAGCAGTTCCCAGCAGGTAATGAAACATTCACCGCTAATGCAGCGGCATTTATGCTAGAACTTGACAAAATACATCTTGGATACACTGCTGCGTTTGGTGCAGACAATACATGTACAACAATGACTGCAGCAGCAAATCACAATGCTTACTCTTATATTACTGTGAGATATGGTGTCGAATTTGTAACTGTACACGGATTAGATCCTGAGGGAGAACCAACTACTGCAGACATTGCTGAAGTTATTGAGAAAATCAATGAAGACCAGATTAATGTTCTGTATATCGAAGAGTACACAGAGGCTAGTGCGGTAAACAGTATAGTTGAAGATACTGGAGTACAAGTGCTTTATTTGTACACCATGGAAATGTCACCAACTGACAGTAGTGACAACTATCTGACTATGATGAACAAGAACCTCGATAATTTGAAAACAGGTCTTGGATGTACGGTTTGATGATTTTTTCATCATAACTGCTTTATGCAAACCACATCAGGTTAATCCAAAGTGGTTGACATGAGTCGAGACTTCTTTCCAGTTTGCGGTGAAGAGATACTCAATGTCAAAGATCTCTCCGTTAACCGTTCGGGAAGCAAGATACTGCGGGACATATCTATGTCAATAACCTGTGGTGAGTTTGTCGGAATTGTCGGGCCCAATGGTGGCGGTAAAAGCACCCTTGTTCTAACAATTTTAGGAATTCTTAAACCAAAAACTGGCTTTGTAACAATATACGACCAAGTACCACTGACTAAGGGCATCATTGGAAAGGTCGGTTGGGTTCCTCAAACCGCTTCTGAACTACCAACGAATGTTCAAATTACGGTTAGAGAATTCATTCAGCTAGGTACAATATCTAGTAAGTCAATATTTGGTATCAGTCGCAAAGAACGTGATGCAGTTGACAAAATAATCAACGTCGTGGGTTTAGATGATTGTGCCAATATGAGAATTACCAAGCTTTCCGGGGGCCAAAGACAGCGTGCAGCAATTGGCAAAGCACTTGCTTCAGAAGCTGACCTAATTCTAATGGACGAACCGATGGTGGGTGTTGACCGAGAATCACGTAATTCAATAATGAGATTACTGGATGATCTTTGCCATGAACAAAATAAGACAATTGTCATGATTTCACACGATTTAGCCAGTATCAAACAAACAGTTCATCGAATGATATACCTCGAAGAAACGATACGTTATGATGGTCCAACATCAGAATTCCCGGAACTGTCCAGTCTTGCTAAATTGAGAGGCATAGAAGCCACACACGACTCGTCAGAACAAAGCCTATGGGATGAAGTTGAACAAGAATCTGGCATTATTATCATGGTTCCAGGAAAGGACGGTGAAAATTGATGGATTTTCTAGGACCTATAATTTTTGATATCTTTGTTCCAATTTTGGAATTCATCGCTGAGCCGGTATCTGGGTTTAAACCGATACCAGGCCAATATTTCCCGTACTACTTTACGATTGAATATTTCCAGCGTCCGCTTATTGCGTCGATTGTTGTAGCAATTGTTGCAGGCCTACTTGGCACTTTTTTATTGATTAGAAATCTAGCCTTGATCGGTGATGGTTTGGCTCACGTATCTTTTGGTGGTATCGCTGTAGGCTTGGTGCTCGGCGGTATCAGTCCACTATCGTATGCTTTGATATTCAGCATAGTTTCAGCGATTGCAATAGACCAAATGCAAACTAGAAAATTAATCACGGGTGACGCATCAATCGCCATTTTTCTAACTGGTATGCTTGGTCTTGGACTGGTAGTTTTGAGGATATGGGGTGGTGGTGTCACTGCTACTGTAGAGGGATATCTATGGGGCAGTCTACAAATGATAGACCCAGATAGTTTTGATATCATTGTCACATCCTGTGTGATTGCTTATGTTGTGATAATTGCGTTGTATAGGATTTTACTTGCTATTGCAATTGACCCAATTGCTGCTAGAGTACAAGGTTTACCAGTTAGGCTTGTTGGATTATTATTTAGCATAATTACCGCTACTGTTGTAGTCAGTATGGTGCAAATAGTCGGAGTACTGTTAGTAACTGCACTACTAGTAACTCCGGCAGCGACCGCTCAGTTAATCGGTAAGAGTTTCCGCTCTTGTGTTATTTTGTCACAAATTATAGGGGTACTTATGGTAATCTTCGGATTGTACTTTTCTGCAGAATATGATACAGGCAGCGGCTCAATGATTGCATTTATCGCTGCTCTAGGGTTTATGTTTGTTGCGTTGACAAAATATGCGATTGGATTTATTGTAAAACCAAAAGAAAATTTAGAATAGGTTTTATTTGGTAATCCGGTGATTAACTCGAAATCGGGTTCTTTTTCCGTTTGGATTATGTAAAAACTATAGGGCATTAATTTTTAGTTTAAGATATGAGTGCGAACTGGAATAAAATTTGGCGATATGTGCATTTGACATTTGGGCTTATCTTGGTAGTATATCACGCGCGGATTGCATGGTATCACAATGGTTTTGTCGATTCCGTTTGGTCTGCAAGTACCGATAAATTTGTATCAACAACTCTGATATTTTTGGTAATGTGGACAGGGTTGGCTAAATGGCCAGTTTATCCATGGTACAAGAAGCGACAAAACAAGAAGCGCCGTGAAGCAAAAGCGGCAGCTGCAACCGAATAATCAGTCATTCTCGTACAATATCAAAAT
>VMHT01167579.1_pt1 | contig 12846 bp, 18 predicted proteins | sample 4693611 | NCBI WGS metagenome assembly VMHT01 (sample SAMN12280063, study PRJNA550983) | marine metagenome | isolation source: seawater sampled from same location over 5 years 0.02-0.2 micron viral filtrate | place: USA: collected off the coast of southern California halfway between the port... ... | reverse complement strand
TTCTTTTCAGCAAAGAATCAAGAAATAAAAAAATGTTTAATAGTTGAGGCTTTATCATCATCTTTAGATATTTGTAAAGAAGTATATGAGAAAAAATTCGCTAAAGACGAATTAAATAAAATCACTTTTCTTAATAAAGCCATAGTTGAAGATTCTAAAATTGATTTCGTGGATTTCTTTTATCCAAGAGGAGAACATGAAAATGACGGCGAGATTCATTATACTGCATTTAGCTCCACATCTAAAAATCATTTAATTTCTCATGGGGTTAAAGATATTGAAAAAAAAGAAGTTCCAGCAATTACTCTTTCAAAATTATTTGAAGAGCAAGGATTGCAAAAAGTTGATAGGTTGTATTTAGATGCCGAAGGATTGGACGCTAAAATTATATTATCTTTAGATTTAAAAGAAATTGATATACCCTTCATGTGTTTTGAAGCAGCTCATACAGATGGTGCGTTTACTAGAGGGCAAACTGCTGGAGAGGTTTTTAAATTTTTAACTAAGCATAATTATGCCATATATAGTTTTTTTCATAAAATAGACAATCAAATGGATTGGAATTGGTGGGCAATCAAAAACAATAATGAAGAGGTAGCTAAAGATATTGTTGAATTTGGTGGCCACGGAGAAAAAGTTAAAAACCAAGATTCAATTTTAGTTAAACTACAGTAATAAAATGTCTTTGATTTCAAAAGTTTATATAATTCACTATACGAAGCTATCTGAAAGAAAGGTCCATATGCTTGAACAAATCAAGAAGTGGTTACCTAACGTTGAGCATAAGTTTGTAGAGGATTTTGACCAAGAGGACTTAACAGATGAAATAATTCATGAAAATTTTGATGTAGAGAAATTTAGAGATAGATTTGATAGAGACATGCTTAGATCAGAGATGTCGCTTTGCATGAAATATAAAAAAACTGTGAGTGAAATAGCTAACTTACAAGATGGAGAAGAATTTTTTATTTTAGAGGATGATGTTATATTTAAGGAAGACCCTTTAACTTATATTGAGGCGATGCATAAACTTTGCAGGAATAACGACGTTAACTATGATTGTGTATTTTTAGGAGAGGCATGGATCAGGAAAGGTGACAATAGAGATATTTTCGGTAAAAAAGAACACCCTGCAACAAATGGGCTTTGTACTGTATTATACAAAAAAAAATCTTTACAAAGGCTTAACAATTTACTGCAAAAAAACATAATAAGTCAGCCTATGGATTGGGAACTGAATGATAGATTTAAAGACTTAGACTTTCAAGTCTATTGGGGAAAAGCCATAACAAAACATGGCAGCGTGTTAGCTTTAGAAAGCGATTCATACAAAAAACTTAAATCATCACTTAGAGAACAATACTAATGGAAAGTAATACTACTATAAAATTTTTAAAGAGCATAGGTGTTGATCCTAAAGAGATAAAACTCTGTATAGAAACTGGCACACACAGAGGTTGGGGAGCTGAGAGATGGGCCGCATTTTTTGATAGAGTAATAACAATAGAGCTTTCAGAAGAGCTTTTTAAATATTGCAAAGAAACGTACGATCTTAAAAATGTGAAGTTTTTACAAGGGTCTAGTTATGAAGTCTTAGGAAATATAATTAATGAAGTCACTTCTCCTTATTTTCTTTTTTTAGACGCTCACGGGTCAGGCGGAGACACTACTTTTGATAATAATGTTGGAAGGTATGGGTCTCCAGTAATTAAAGAAATTCAAGCAGTTAAAAAAAACCTACCAGAAATTATTGCTGTGGACGACTTGTCTGATTTCGAAAATATACCATCTTATCCAACCCCAGCAGAAATTAAAAAGGAGGTCTCCAAGATAGGCAAATATACATCCTTAATATATAAGGAAGATGAATTTACAAAAGGTATTTTAGTATTTAAGTTACAAAAGTGAAAAAATGTTTAATTATACAGCCTGGAGCATTTGGTGATATTTTTTTATGCGCTCCTATAGCTAAATATTATAATGATAGAGGCTTTAAAGTTTATTGGCCCGCAAGGAAAAAATTCATTCCTACTTTAAATTACTTCCCTTATGTAAACTCAATTATTTTGCCTGAGGATGTTTTACATGAAGACTGGTTAAGATCAGATGTTATGAAAATTTTACCTCACCTCGAAAAGTATGACAAGATTGTTAACTTAGCCGATAGAGGTCCACACACTACAGCTCAACAACATTGGGAAAATTTTGAACAATGTAAATATAGATTATCAGAAGTGCCGTTTTCTGAAAAAAACAATTTAAATTGGGAGAGAGATAAAAATAAAGAAAAAGAAATATTTAATTTATTAGATATACCAGAGAACGAGGACTATGCAGTAGTTCATAAAACAGACTCTCTTGGCCAAACAGCTTTCGTGCCAAATATAGATATTAAAACAATTGAAGTACAGCCCATAAAATCTTTCAATATACCTGATTGGTTTAGAATCTTTAAAAAAGCTAAAAAAATTTACTGTATAGAAAGTTCAGTTCATCAATTCATGGACGGAGTTGTCCAAAAACTTACGCCAGAAAGATTTTTATTGAAAAGACCGTCTGTTGGAATTAATTGTAGATTTACAGTTTCATCTAATTGGAAACTAGACTATATAGGAAAAGAAAGTATAATACGTGGATAATATGAAATATTTAGTTACTGGAACAACAGGTTTTGCTGGCCCACATTTAGTTAAGCTTTTATTAGAACAAGGTCATGAAGTGCATGGAATTGTTAGAACAGCAAACGGTAGGGAAACTGATTTGTTAGATATATTAAGCACTAAAGAGCTAGAAAGCGTTAAATTTCATTATATAGACCTTAAAGATTATGGTTCTTTGCAAAAAGTTTTACTAGAAAATTTTGATGGAGTTTTTCATTTGGCTGCTCAAAGTCATCCTCCAACTAGTTTCAGTAACCCAATTTTAACTTGGAATGAAAACGTTACTGCTAGTATGAACTTAATTACTTTGCTTGAGGGTAAAGATACAAAACTTATGTTTTGCAGCACATCAGAAGTTTATGGAGATACTTGTAAGGATGTTGGCAAACTTAATGTTGATAGTAGAGTATTACCGAGCAATCCTTATGGAGCCTCAAAAGCCGCTATTGATTTATACCTTCAAGAAAGATTTATAAACAAAAAAAATAAAGGCTATATCACTAGAGCATTCAGTCATACTGGGCCACGTAGGGGGAAAATTTTTAGTATAAGTTCAGACGCTTATCAAATAGCCAAAATGGAGCTTAGTCTTCAAGAAAAAATATTAAAAATAGGAAATTTAAAAACTGAGCGAGTAGTTATAGATGTTAGAGACTGTGTAAACGCATATTACCTTTTAATGATTTCCGATAAGAGTGATGGTAAGGTCTATAATGTTTGCGGTGAGGAAGTGCACCAGATGCAGTATTATACAGATTGTTTAATTAATTCTTCTAAATTTGACTATAAAGAAGTTAAACAAGAAATTCATAAGCCTTATTATAGAGATATAGATATACAAATTCAAATTGGAGACATAACAGACTTAAAAACAGACACTAATTGGGAGCCTAGTATTTCTTTAGAAAAAACAATGCAGGATTTATTAAATTATTGGAGAAAAAAACTTGCAAAATGATTTACAGATAGTTTGGACAAATGGTTGTTTTGATGTTCTGCATAGAGGGCACATAGAACTTTTTAAATACGCTAAATCTTTAGGAGATGTTCTTTATGTGGGTATTGACTCAGATTTAAAAATAAAAAAAGACAAAGGAGATGGCAGACCTTATAATAATGAAGTTGACAGGATTGAGCTTTTAAAATCAATTAAATATATAGACAAAGTATTTCTTTTTGAAAATTCAAAAAATTTAGATAATATCGTTGAATCTATAAAACCAAATTTTATGGTTATAGGCTCTGATTGGAAAAATAAAAATATAGTAGGGGGATCTCATGCAAATAAAGTCGTTTTTTTTGATAGAATACCGAACTACTCAACAACTAATATACTAAAATGTTATCACCCATAGTTTTTAACACCGAAAAATGCCCAGAATGTGTAGTACATAAAAGTTGGGGTCACGAGATTATTTTCGAAAATAACGAAAAGTATTGCGGTAAACTTCTAGTTTTCAACAAGGACTCTAATTTTTCAATGCATTATCATTTGATAAAAGATGAGGCTTGGTATGTGCAAAGCGGAGAATTTTTATTTACTTGGATAGATCTTGAAAAAGCAGAAAAAAAAGAAAGAAAAATAGTAAAAGGTGATTGCGTAAGAATTCGCACTGGTCAACCGCATCAATTAAAAAGTTTAACTGGGGGCACTATTTTTGAAGTTTCCACTAAACATTTTGATGAAGATTCTTATAGGATTTGGAGATGAAAATATACGTTGATATAGATGAAACAATTTGTTTTTATACAGGCAACCGTAGATATGAATTAGCAGAACCTAACTACGATAATATAAAAAAAATAAATGATCTTTATGATGATGGTCACGATATAACTTACTGGACCGCTAGGGGATGTCGATCAAAAACTGATTGCACAGAGTTAACATTAAAACAGCTTAAAGATTGGAATTGTAAATATCATAAATTAATTTGTAACAAAAAACCTGACTATGACCTTCTTATTTGCGATAAAACAAAAAGAATTGAAGAATTGTGAGAGTCTTAGTTGTAGGCGATAGCTGTATTGATACATTTGTATACGGTAATATAAGTAGAATTTGCCCTGAAGCTCCAGTTCCAATATTTGAACCTTTACATAAGACTTCAAATCAGGGAATGGCAGCAAATGTTGCTAATAATCTCAAGTCTTTAGGGCTATCCATAGATCTAGTTACAAATAAAAATAAAATATTAAAAACTAGATACATTGATGATAAGTCGGGTCAAATGTTGATTAGAATTGATGAACAAGACTATTGTGAGCCAATAGAAGAATCTAAAAAGTTTAATAAAAATTACGACGCTTTAGTTATATCTGATTACAATAAAGGTTTCCTTAGTGTTGATTACCTGCAAAAAATTAGTCAACAATTTACAATCCCAAAATTTATAGACACAAAAAAAAATTTAGGCTCTTGGATTAAAAACTTTAATTATATAAAAGTTAATAAATTTGAATGGGATAACCGAGATAAAAATCATTATTATGATAATGCAATAATTACTAAAGGTTCTTGTGGAGCTTTGTATAAAGACAGAGTTTATCCAGTGGAGCAAAAAGTTACAGTCTCTAATGTATCTGGGGCTGGAGATACTTTTTTAGCGTCTTTAGTATTTGAATATTTAAAAACACAGGATATAATTAGTGCAATTAAGTTCGCTAACAATTGCGCTAGCAAAGTAATTCAACAAAGAGGGGTAACTACAATTAAACTAAAATAAATTTTATGAAGCACGACAAGTCTCTTATACACAGGGTTCATGGGAGCAATCCCTTAATTGAAAAAAATCTTTATACTGACAAATCAATTAATCTTGAGGATATGAAAATAATTAATCGTAGATTTATGGGAGCTGGGATGTCTCAATCATACGCTGCAATTTACTGGCAGGAATATTATTATGAAGCTAACAGATTTGAATATGTGGTTGAATTTGGTAGTCAGAAAGGTAGTTTGTCTACTTATTTTGCAAACATGGCAGCTATAAGTGAAGCTTTCTTTTTTGATACTTTCGAACTTTATCCCGATACTGATTGGTACAGTAAACCAAACGAAGGCGCAGGTCATTGGTTTGATAAACTATCTGATAACAGTCCATTTATAAATCACTTTCATCAAAATGTTTTTAATGAAGATTCTTTGAATAGAATAAAAGAAAATGTAAATCAATTTAAAACATTTATATTTTGTGACGGAGGCAGTAAAGTAGGAGAATTCGAATTATATGCCCCAATACTTAAAAAAGGAGATTGCATTGCCGTGCATGATTGGAACTATGAAATTGGACCGATGCACACCAATCCTATTTGTGAACAACATGGTTTAGAGCCGCATGAACCTTATGCAAGTTCCGCTATGGGGCTAGAGACACAAATTATGCCTTTTATTAAAAAATGAAAGATAAAATAGATATAGTTGTTCAAGGAGGTGTTTGGCCTAACACTAAAAGCACTATAGAAACATATTTTCAACTACCTTTTGTTAATAATATTATATTTTCAACTTGGGAGAATGAGCGTAAAAAAATAGACTTTGAAGCATCCAAAATTGTTTTTTCAGAACCGCCCGAAAATGATGGGGGAGGTAACTTAAACTATCAAATTATTTCTTCTAGGAATGGTCTGAAAGAGTGCGCTACAGATGTTGTTATAAAGATGCGCTCTGACCAAACTATTCTTACTGATGAAATGATAAAGATGAAATATTTTTATGAACAAAACACAAATGGTAATGATGTGTTTGTGCTTGGATTAATGGGTTTAGATCTCCCAAGTCATCCTTATCATCCTCAAGATCATGTTTTTTGGGGCAAAATAGAAGATGTCAAAGAAATATTTGATATACCCCTTTCTAACTGGACGACATACAAACCAAATGGCGAAGAGGATTTTTCAAAAAATATGAGATCACCAATTTATTTAGGTGCTTACAAGTATGCGCGTATTAGCGAAATAGCTAAAAAACACATAGAAAACCCTCATGAATATTTGCTTGATAACTCACCTAAAAGACATGAGGCTTTTGAAGAATATGCTAAAATTAGAGAGGAATGCTTTAAACCATTTCCACGTATTAATTTGAATTGGCATAAGTTTAATCAAGGCTATCCTTATTCATTTTATTATGACCAAGGAGAAAGATATGGCTAATTTAAAACTTGGCCTTTTTGGCAAAACTTATTTAGATACAATATTTTGCTTAGATCATTTTGTTCCAGGAGAAACTAATATCTGTAAAACTGTCATTGAAAAAGTTGGGGGCATATATAATATTGAAAAAGCTAATTTAACTTCTGTTAAATCCTACTGTTTTTCAGATAGTGAGGTAAAAGCTTTTATAATTAGTGAATCAAGCTCCTGCACAAGAAGCTCGATCATTCACTCTTTATCTGAAACAAAGGAGCCTAAAATTGAAACGAATTTAATTGATTGGCTACATGTTGCTTATATTGACGATTTATTAAATAGTCACCTTCTAAATAAAATAAACACAAAAATTAGTTTAGATTTTTGCACCGTGAACCCTAGAGAGGATTATATAAAAATAATTAAAAAATCGTCTTTAATATTTGATTCTAGAGAAAGAAAACATTTATACAATAATCTTAAATTTAAAACTCCATTAATATTACATGATAAAAATGGATGTGAGTGTGTTATTGATGGGCATATTGTTGGCGAAGGATTTACCAATCCAGAGAAAAATCTTCATGTTAATGGTGCTGGAGATATTTTTGCTGGAATTTTTATTGAAAAATTTTATACTAATAGTCTAGATTGCGCCATAGCTGAAACCGCAGAAGAAACAAAAAATCACTTACTAAAATGTCAAAATACAACTTATTAATTCCAATGGCTGGAATGGGTCAGCGATTTTTAGATGCTGGCTATAATGTGCCAAAACAATTTATCTATTGTAAAGAAAAACAACTTTTAGATATTTCTTTAGACTGTATAGATAAAGCAGATTGCAAATTAATATTTATTGTCAGAGACGATCAAATATCTAATTATAGAGTGGACAAGCTTTTGAGAGAAAAATATAGCGACTATAATATTGAGATTGTAGTTACAGATGGTTTAACAAATGGATCTGTGTGTAGCTGTTTATTAGCAAACGAGCATATAGATAACGATATACCTTTGTTTATACATACTCTTGATATTGAGTTTAAACCTAATATAAATCCATCGGAGGTAGTCAAGGGTGATTATGATGGGTTAATTTTTACTTTTAAATCTAATTGTGATAATTATAGTTACGCTTTAAGTGATGAAAACGGGTTTGTAAAAAAAACAGCAGAGAAAAAAGTTATAAGCGATGAGGCTTGTGTAGGAATTTATTATTTCAAAAGTGGAAAGATTTTTTGTCGAGCCGCTGAGACAATGATAAAAAAAGATTTGAAAACTAAAGGTGAGTTTTACATTTCCCCTCTTTACAATATTTTAATTGATGATGACTTACATATCAAAACTAAATTAGTTGAAAAAATGTACGTTTTTGGGACTCCTTCAGAATTTGTTTTTTATAAAAAAAATGTTACTAAATCTTTTACGGAAAAACCAATAGCTTTGTGCAGTGATCACTCAGGTCTTGATGCTAAAAATGAATTCAAAAAAATACTAGACTGTAATAATATTAAATATATTGATTTTGGAACATTCTTACCTGATGATTGCGATTATCAATATTTTATAAAACAAGCTATTAATTCTAAGAACGAAGACGTTTGCGATTTTATTTTTGGTTTTTGTAGAACAGGTCAAGGAGTCAACATGTGCGCTAATAAATTTTCTGGTGTTAGAGCTGCTCTAATTTATGATAAATATTCTGCCGAAATGGCTATAAGACATAACTGTGCGAACTTTTTCTCCTTCCCTTCGTCTATATTTGAAACAAACAAGGAATTAGTTGCAGAAATTTTAAAAATAATACTCAATAATACTTTTGATGGTGGTCGTCATCAATTAAGAGTCCAAGAACTAGAGAATGCAAGTTAGTCACATTTCTAATTTTACTAATGGTTGGTTTGTTGGGGATTTTAACCCATCTATTTTTCGTAATCCATTTTTTGAGATGGCTCATCAAAAACATGAAGCTGGCTACAAAACCCCTAAACACTTTCATAAAGTTACGACGGAACTTACATACATTGTTAAAGGGAAAATGCGCGTTGGTGATCAAATTTTAGGTGAGGGTTCTATGTTCATTTATGAAAAAGGTGAAGTAGCAGATTCTGAAGTTATAGAGGATATTGATATTATAGTTTTAAGATATCCATCTATACCAACAGATAAATATCTAGTATAATGAAAATTATATCCCATAGGGGAAATATTTGTGGCTCAGATTCTAAAAATGAAAATCATCCAGATCAAATTTTAAAAGTTTTAAATAAAAACATTGATTGCGAAATAGATGTTTGGAGGGTAGACGGAAAATTTTACACAGGTCATGATAAACCTAATTATGAGATAGACTGGAAATTTATATGCAAACCAAACCTATGGGTTCACGCCAAAAATTTAGAAGCTTTGACGAATATGCCTAACTATGTTAATTTTTTTTGGCATGAGTCTGACTCTTATACTTTAACATCAAAAGGTTATATCTGGACTTATCCTAATAAAGAAACTTCTGAAAAATCAGTTATAGTTGATAAAAATAAAGATTGGAGAAATAAAAATTACAAATGCTTAGGAATTTGCACTGATTGGGTTTTATGAAAAAAGTTATTGTTACAGGAGGGGCAGGATTTATTGGTTCTAATTTAGTTGATCAATTAATTTCAAAAGGAATTTCTGTAATTGTTATTGATAATGAGTCTAGCAATTCTAATGCTCAATTTTATTGGAATAAACAAGCTAAAAATCACAAGCTAGATATATGTGATTACGCGAATATTCGACCATTATTTGACTCTGTCGATGTTGTTTTTCACATGGCGGCAGAGGCAAGAATACAACCTACTTTAAAAAATCCAATTCTAACTGCGAAAACAAACTTTTTAGGGACATGCACTGTTCTTCAATGTGCGAGAGAGGCTAAAGTAAAAAGAGTTATTTATAGCTCTACATCATCGGCTTATGGCTTAAAAAATGAAACTCCACACATAGAGACAATGCAAAAGGATTGTTTGAATCCGTACTCTGTAACTAAAGTCGGAGGCGAGGAGCTTTGTAAAATGTATACAGATCTGTTTAATATTGAAACAGTATGCTTTAGATATTATAATGTTTATGGCGAGAGGCAGCCAATAAAAGGTAAATATGCTCCAGTTGTAGGGATATTTCTTAAACAAAAAGCAAGTGGGCAGCCAATGACAGTTGTAGGGGGTGGAGAACAAAAAAGAGATTTCACACATGTTAAAGATGTTATTGAAGCTAATATTTTAGCAGCAGATTTAAATAATAAAAAAATAATTGGAGAATTATTTAACATTGGAACTGGAAAAAATTATTCGATATTACAAGTTAAAGATTTGATTTGTGGTGATTTCATAAATATTCCAACTAGAAAAGGAGAGGCAAAAATTACATTAGCAAATAATAAAAAAGCTCAAAAATTACTTGGTTGGACACCCAAAGTAGAACTAGAAAATTGGCTTAAAGTAAATCAAAATGCATGTAGAAATTGAAACTTTAAAACTTATAATAATTTTGATATTTGCACAGATTATATTTTAAATTAAAAAAAAATGAATAAAACAGCATTAATTTTAGGAGGCGGAGGTTTTATTGGAGGACATCTAGCTAAGAAACTTAAAAATGAAGGTTACTGGGTAAGAGCGGTAGATATTAAACATCATGAATACTTTGATTGGTCAGATATATGTGATGAATTTATTAGAGCTGATTTGACAGATGCAAAAATAGTCTCTGATGTCGTAGAACTTGCCCCAGGTCATTCTTTTGATGAGGTTTATCAATTAGCCGCAGATATGGGTGGGGCAGGGTATATATTTACAGGTGAGAATGATGCCAACGTAATGCATAATTCCGCGTTAATTAATTTACATTTAGCTAAAGAGGCGGTCAGACAAAAAGTTGGTAAAGTCTTTTATTCATCTTCAGCATGCATCTATCCAGAGCACAATCAACTTGATCCTGATAACCCTAATTGTGAGGAGTCTTCAGCGTATCCTGCAAATCCAGATTCTGAATATGGGTGGGAAAAATTATTTAGCGAAAGATTATATTTAGCATTTCAAAGAAATTGTGGACTTAATATTAAAGTAGGTAGATTTCATAATATTTTCGGGCCTCAAGGTACTTGGAAAGGTGGAAAAGAAAAAGCCCCAGCTGCAATGTGTCGTAAAGTAGCAGAATGTGATGATGGAGGAGAAATTGAAGTATGGGGAGATGGAAAACAAACTCGTTCTTTTTTATATATTGATGAATGCTTGAAAGCTATTGAAAAGTTTATGGCTCAAGATGATTTTTCTGGCCCAGTTAATATTGGCTCAGAAGAAATGGTTACTATCAACGAATTAGCAGGACTAGCAATTAAATCATCAGGTAAAAATATATCTGTAAAAAATCTTTTCGGTGAGGAGTTTGAACAAAAGTATGGTCATAAATGCCCATTAGGGGTGAAGGGTCGAAACTCAGACAATGTACTTTTTAAACAGCAAATCGGCTGGGAGTCACAAAAACCATTGCTAGAGGGAGTATCCTCGACATATCAATGGATAGAGGAAAAATTTAATGAAAAAAAATAATGTTGTAGTTATTATTACTGGTGTTACTGGTCAAGATGGTAGTCTCATGGCAGACTACTTACTCAAAAATACAAAACATACAATTATTGGTGGTGCTAGGCGACTAAGCGTAAAAAACCATGACAACATCCTACACTTGCTTGATAATCCAAGATTTTTTCTTATTGATTTAGATATTACTGACCCCCAAAATATAGATAAGGTAATATCAGAACACAAGCCTAAATACTTTATAAATTTTGCGGCAAACTCTTTTGTTGGAAACAGTTGGACGCAGCCAGTAAATCACATGGTGACAAACTGCATGGCTGTTCTGCATCAACTTGAGTCCATAAAAAAGCATTGTCCAAAATGTAGATATTATAACGCTGGATCTTCTGAGGAATTTGGTGATGTTATAGTAGAACCACAGACTGAAGAACACCCACTAAGACCAAGAAGCCCTTATGGAGCTTCAAAATGTTCTGCTAGGCATTTAGTGAAAGTTTATCGAGATTCATATGGCTTGTACGCAGTTCAAGGCTGGTTGTTTAATCACGAGGGCGTTCGAAGAGGTTCAGATTTTGTTACCAGAAAAATTACTGAAAATGTTGCACGTATTAACAGCCAATATATTAATAAAAAAACTTTTAAACCTTTAAGGCTTGGTAATATTAATTCCAAAAGAGACTGGAGTGATGCTGAAGACTTTATGGATGGAGTATGGAGAATGTTAAATCAAGAACAGTATTGGACTAACATTTGGAGAAAAACACCTGACGATTATGTACTTTCATCAGATCAAGCTCATACAATAAAAGAATTTGTTGAAGAAGCATTTAATGCAGCAGGATTCCATAGGTCAATATGCAGATGGGAAGGTTTTGATGAAGATTGTAAATATTTTCATGGAGACGATTTATTGATGGAAGTTGATCCAAAATTTTATAGACCAGCAGAAGTTGATTTACTAATAGGTGATTCAAGTAGAGCTAGAAGCGAGCTTGGTTGGAAACCTAAAAGTAGTTTTATAGATTTAGTAAGAAAAATGGTTGACAATGACATAAAAATCATTAATTCTAAGGGTGTCTAAAAAAACAAAGCTTAATAAAAGAAAAATCTTAGAAAATCTTCTAATTATCCCAGATAAAGGCCGCAGACCCTTTTTTTCTCGCGAGATGAAGCTTTTAAATGATTTATGCTCTAAGTATTCTCAAGAATTCATGAGTATAGTTTCTTTTCCAAAAAAATTTGAATCATTAAAATATTTAATTAGCCCTAAACTAAAAAGCACTTTAGATAAAAAATTTAGAGCATTTAATTTTAAACTAGACTTTTCAAAATACCCAAAGTATAATATCGGGGATAAGTTTGGCAAAGATGCCAAAATTAAAACTACTAAAAAAACAATTAGAGATTTTTTAAATGAGTGACGGACCAGACCCAAACGATATTCTTGGCAATTTTTTGAAATCAAATAA
>VMHT01115600.1_pt1 | contig 12851 bp, 10 predicted proteins | sample 4693611 | NCBI WGS metagenome assembly VMHT01 (sample SAMN12280063, study PRJNA550983) | marine metagenome | isolation source: seawater sampled from same location over 5 years 0.02-0.2 micron viral filtrate | place: USA: collected off the coast of southern California halfway between the port... ... | reverse complement strand
TCGGCGTTGGAATAATGAATTAACGAAAGCCCGGCCTGCAATCCCAAACCTTCAAAAATATTTTCCTTTTTATAATTTGCCATCAGGTAAGTAGAGCTAAGCAAGCGCGAACCATAGGCATTATTCTTATAATTATCATCTGGATGATATGGATTGGAAGCATACGCCAGCCCCTGCCCTATTCTAAACATTAAACTTCTTTTGAAAAGGTAGAAATTCATATGCGCATAGAGTCCGTAATTCTCGCCTAAACTGGGATTTTGCATATCCTGGTAGGTAAAAGAAGCGCCAACATCGGGATAGTTATAGCGCTTTTCCCAATCTTCAAATCCGAAACTTTTTTTATTGAACCCCAGAATTAAACCGGTTGGATGCCCGGTAATTAAATGGGCAATATCAGGGTTATGTTCGGCGATGGTTCCGTAGAAATAACTGGCATCAAAAGAATAATAGTTCTTACCGAACTCCTGGGCAGAACTATTAAAAATGCTGAAAAGAAAAATAAGGGCGGTAATTTTCTTCATTACCGGCAAATGTAGGAGAAATTTTAATTAAACAGATTATCTTCAAAATTTACCTGGGCTTTAGTTTGAACAAACCTACAAGGTATTCTAAACCTTGCAGGTTGGAAGATTTGGATTTAAAAAACCGCATTCGCAATTTTTTGAATATTGGTGCTTTTTCCCATGGAATAATAATGTAAAACCGGAACACCCGCTTTTACCAGTTCTTTACTTTGCTTAATCCCCCACTCTATGCCAACCTGGCGAACTTCTTTGTTATCCTTACATTTTTCAACTTCGCTAATAAGCTCTTCGGGCATATCTACGTGAAACCTATGCGGAATTATACTTAGTTGCCGTTTTGTAGCCAAAGGTTTCAACCCAGGAATTATGGGTACGCTAATTCCGCTCTCGCGACACTTATCTACGAATTCAAAATATTTACTATTATCAAAAAACATTTGCGTCACCACATATTCAGCGCCAGCTTCAATTTTCTCTTTCAACCTGCAAATATCCTTATCAAGACTTGGGGCTTCCATATGTTTTTCGGGATAACCGGCCACGCCCACGCAAAAGTCGGTATTATGACCTTTTTCAATCACCTCATCCTGGTAATTCCCTTTATTCATTTGCATAATTTGTTCCACCAGGTCTTTGGCAAATTTATTGCCTTTTGGTTCCGGGGTAAAATAGGTTTCACTCTTAATTGCATCACCTCGCAAGGCCACAACATTTTGAATCCCCAGGAAATCTAGATCGATAAGGAAATTCTCGGTGTCTTCTTTGCTAAAACCTCCGCATAGAATATGAGGTACGGCATCTACGCCATATTTACTTTGTATAGCGGCACAAATCCCAACTGTTCCGGGACGTTTTCTTACAATTCTCTTCTCCAATAACCCGTTTTCTTTTTCGTTAAAAACGTATTCTTCGCGATGATAGGTTACATCTATAAATGGCGGTTTAAATTCCATTAAAGGATCTATTCCGTCATAAATTGACTGAATATTTTGCCCTTTTAATGGCGGCAAAATTTCAAAAGAGAATAAAGATCTTCCTTTAGCTTTTTCTATATGTTCGGTAATTTTCATTCTTTTTAATTCACTTAAGTTTTTAATCTGCAATATTTGGGTTAAGCCATTTTTCGGCTTTTTTCAGCGGAATTCCTTTTCTTTCGGCAAAATCTTTCACCTGGTCATCTTTAATTTTCCCCAGGCCAAAATAACGAGCTTCGGGATTGGCAAAATAATATCCACTAACACTGGCTGCCGGCCACATCGCTAAACTTTCGGTAAATTCAACTCCAATTCTTTCCTTTACCTTTAAAATTTCCCAAATACTTAGTTTCTCTAAATGATCTGGGCAGGCAGGATACCCGGGAGCCGGGCGAATTCCTTTATAAGTTTCCTTTATTAATTCCTCATTGCTTAAATTCTCTTCGGGCGCATAGCCCCAGTCTTCCCGTCTTATTTTTTTATGTAAATATTCCGCAAAAGCTTCTGCGAGGCGATCTGCCAGAGCTTTGATCATTATCGAATTATAATCGTCGTGATCTTCTTCAAATCTTTTGGCAAGTTCTGCGGTACCAAAACCGGTAGTGACACAAAAACAGCCAATATAATCCTGGATTCCGCTTTCCTTTGGCGCAATAAAGTCGGAAAGTGCAAAATTTGGTTTTCCGCCGTGTTTTTTTAATTGCTGCCGAAGGGTTCTGAAAAGCATCTTTTTTTCTTCGGAATTTTCTTCATATTCCACTTCAATATCATCATCATTAACCGTATTCGCAGGAAATAATCCGTAGACAGCTTTCGCTTTTAGTAACTTTTCATCCAGAATTCTTTTCAGCAAAACTTTAGCATCTTTGAACAAAGAAGTTGCCTGTTCACCAACTACTTTATCGGTTAGAATATCCGGATAACGCCCGTGGAGATCCCAGCTTCTAAAAAATGGGCTCCAGTCTATAAAAGCTTCCAGTTCTTTTAAATCGAAATTATCTATTTGTTGAATTCCCGGTTTGTTCGGTTTTGTAATTTGAGTGGTTTTCCAGTCTATGGAATACTTATTTTTTCGCGCTTCTCCAATTGGAAGAAAAGATTTCACTTTACTTCTTTTCTTAAAATTAAGCCTGAATTTATCATATTCGGCTTTAAGATCGCTCATATATTTAGTGCGCGTTTCTTCCTTTAAAAGATCGCCAATTACCGTGACCGCACGCGATGCATCGTTTACATGTGCCACCGCATTTTTATACTGCGGATCTATTTTCACCGCCGTATGCGCTTTTGAAGTGGTGGCGCCACCAATAAGTAAAGGCACGTCAAAATTCTGGCGTTCCATTTCCTTAGCCAAAAAAACCATCTCGTCTAACGAAGGTGTTATTAATCCGCTTAAACCAATGGCATCAACGCCTTCTGCTTTTGCAGTTTCTATAATTTTTTCCGGAGGCACCATTACGCCCAGATCAATAATTTCGTAATTATTACAGCCTAAAACCACACTTACAATATTCTTCCCTATATCGTGAACATCTCCTTTAACGGTTGCCATAAGGACTTTTCCCGCCCCCCCGGCCCCCGATGGGGGAGCTTTCTTGAGCGTTCGTAAAATTTTATCCAGCACCTGATCTAAATTAGTGAGCACTTCTTCATTAGTAAACCTAATCACACGGAAGTCGTGTTCTTTTAACCAGGCCGTCCTCTCCTTATCACTTTTTTTATTTTCGGGTAATTGATGAATTAAACCATCTACCTCTACTACAAGTTTCTTTTTAAGGCATACAAAATCGGCTATATAGTTTCCAATAATATGCTGCCTTCTAAACTTAAAGCCTTCAAGTTGCTTATTTTTCAGTGATTCCCAGAGGACAGTTTCAGCTTCGGTTGGCTGGTTATATCGGTTCTTTTTAGCAAATTCTTTCATTAAACTGTAGAGTGTCGGTTCAGCCGTCTGCCAGTAGCGCTCCCCCTTTGGGGGTTGGGGGGCTTCTTTTGCTGCTTCAATATATGGTAAAAGGTAGGCCACTGCTTTTTTCATTACCCTGGCCGATTTTACTACCTGCGGAAGAAACATTTTCCCGCTTCCAAAAAGATCGCCAACCACGTTCATGCCAATCATTAAATGACCTTCAATTACCTCAATAGGTTTGCTGGCTTCCTGGCGAGCCTGTTCTATATCCTCTAAAATATAAGCGTCTATTCCTTTTACCAACGCGTGGGTAATCCTGTCCTGAAGCGAATTTTCCCTCCACGAAAGATCGACTTTGCTTGCTTTTTTAGAGCCCACTACAGTTTCAGCAAATTCAAGTAGGCGCTCGGTTGCGTCTTCTTTCCTATCAAGAATTACATCTTCTACGTGTTCTAAAAGGTCTTTGGGAATATTATCATACACTTCCAGAAGCGCAGGATTTACGATCCCTATATTCATCCCTGCTCTAATCGCATAATACAAAAACACCGAATGCATCGCTTCCCGCACCGGATTATTTCCGCGGAAAGAAAACGAAACATTACTCACTCCACCGCTAATACTGCAATGCGGAAGATTTTCTTTCACCCAACGCGTTCCTTCAATAAAATCTATGGCATTTCTTTTATGCTCATCCATCCCCGTTCCTACAGGAAAAATATTCAGGTCAAAAATGATGTCTTCTGGTGGAAATTTTACCTTATCAACCAAAATGTCATAGGAACGTTTTGCGATTTCAATTCGGCGTTCATAATTATCGGCCTGCCCAATTTCATCAAAAGCCATGACGATAACGGCTGCACCGTAGCGCTTTATTTTTTTAGCGTGTTCAATAAATTCTGCTTCGCCTTCTTTAAGGCTTATAGAATTCACAACACATTTCCCCTGCACCACCTGTAAACCGGCTTCGATAATTTCCCATTTCGAGCTATCTATCATGATGGGCACACGGGCAATATCAGGTTCAGCAACAATAAGATTAAGGAATTTAATCATGGCTTCTTTACCGTCAATAAGACCATCGTCCATATTAATGTCGATAATCTGCGCTCCGCCGTCCACCTGGTCTCTTGCTACTTCCAGGGCTTCTTCAAATTTTTCCTCTTTAATTAACCGAAGAAATCTTTTGGAACCTGCAACATTGGTACGTTCCCCTACATTTACAAAATTGCTATCGGGAGTAATTATAAGCGGCTCAAGGCCAGATAATTTTAAAGGCCTTACTGTTTTTTCTACTCCGGTAGATTTTTCCTGATCTTTTTCTTTATTCATCGTTTCTATCATAAAGCAGTCGAAAACTCAGGTTTTACTATTTTTCTTGGATCATATTCTTTAGCGATTTCAGCTATAGCTTTTATATGTTCTGGCGTGGTACCACAGCAGCCACCTAAAATATTCACTAATCCCTTCTCTAAATATTCTTTGATCTGGCTGGCCATTTCTTCAGCATCCTGGTCGTATTCTCCAAAGGCATTTGGTAAACCCGCATTAGGATAAGCCGAAACCCCGGAGCTGGCAAAACGGTTTAAAACTTCCAGATGCGGAGTTAATTGTTTGGCGCCCAATGCGCAATTAAAGCCAACACTCAATAATGGAATATGCGATACCGAAATTAGAAAAGCCTCAGCCGTTTGGCCCGAAAGCGTTCTCCCGGAAGCATCGGTAATCGTTCCGCTTACCATTATAGGAATATCTAACTGCAGTTCTTCCTTAAGTTCATCTATAGCAAAAAGTGCAGCTTTAGCGTTTAAAGTGTCAAAAACGGTTTCTACCAAAAGAATATCCACGCCACCTTCTATTAAAGCTTTGGCCTGTTGTTTATAAGCTACGCGTAATTCTTCAAAAGAAATTGCTCTAAAGCCGGGATCGTTCACATCTGGGCTCATACTCGCGGTTTTGTTAGTAGGGCCAACGGCACCGGCTACAAAACGAGGCTTTTCGGGATTTTCTTGAGTCATTTTCAAGGCGACTTCTTTGGCAATCCTGGCCGACTCGTAATTGAGTTCGTCTACCAGCTCCTCCATCTTATAATCGGCCATAGCGATCGTGGTTGCAGAAAACGTATTGGTTTCTACAATATCGGCGCCGGCTTCAAAATATTTACGATGAATGGTGGCAATAGCTTCAGGCTGGGTAAGGGACAAAAGGTCGTTATTCCCCTGCACAGAAACCGGCCAATCGCTAAAACGTTTCCCACGGAAATCTTCTTCAGAGAATTTATATTCCTGAAGCATCGTGCCCATGGCACCGTCTAAAATGAGTATATTTTTTTGAAGTTGTTCTTCTAATTTTGACATATAATTTTATCTAAAATCACTATCAAAAAAAGAAGCGGGAAAGTATTCTTTCTTGTTATCTATCTGCGCCAAAGAAGCGAAGTAGAATGTAGCACCTTCTCCCATTACAGGAGGGTTGCCAAGGCGTCAACGGGTCTATTCCCTCAACCTTTCTTGATAACGATGCTGTAAAACAATGAACTTGAACTAGCAAATATACGGCACAGGCTTCTAAACGCAAGGCCTTGCTGCTATTTTTATGAATAATATATTTTAAACCTTTTTCTGAGATATATTTTCAGAAAAAAGGAAGATCGATATGAGAAAAATAAATATTGTATTCTAAAAAGACCAGAATAATCAGAACTTTCCAATCAATTAAAAAGAAGGATTTCCAAATTTTTTAAATGAAATCGAATCGCCGGTGCTTAATTCTTCCAGGAAAGTTTTCAACTCTTCTTTCATTTGTTTGTTCTGAAGAATTATTTCGTAATTGTATTTTTCACCTGAAAGCGTAGTAAAATAAATATGATTTTTATTTCCGTGTAAAGTATACTTCCAGAAACTGGCGTAACCTCCATATTTGAAACCGATTTCCTTCAATTCAGAAATTAAAAATTCCTGCTTATAATTGGCTAAATCTATTTTCACCCTGGTTTCATCTATCTCAAGATCACCAAGATATTTCGGCTTAGCAAACGACAGACTAAAGGCTCCTAACATTCCCATAAAATAGGCAATCCCCGCAGTTGTATTAATCCAGGACTCCTGTACATCGAAAACATATAACACAATTGCTCCGCCCATCAAAAGAGCTATCAATAAAATCCTTAAGAAGACCGAAGGCTTCCAGGTTTTAACTATTCTGGTTTCGAAAGAGTTCATTAATTGATAAGCTCGCCATTTAAAGTGATTGCATAATTGATTTCAGCTGCTTTCTCCAGCATTTTAGAAACTGAACAGTATTTTTCCATAGAAAGATCTACGGCACGTTTTGCTTTCGCCGAGGGAACATCTCCTTTTAAAAGAAAATTAACCTGAATTTTCTTAAAAACATTAGGAACGGCGCCATCTTCCCTAAAACCTTCTACCTCAACCTGAAGATCTTCAAGTTCCAGGTGTTGCTTTTTTAAGATCATTACAATATCAATACTACTGCAACCCGCAATAGCTCGCAACAATAAATCCATTGGGCTTGCACCTTTTGGTTCGGCATCGGTTTTATTATCTAAATGAACAATGTCTCCGCGCTCGTTTACGGTTTCAAAATGGTAATCTTTATTAAGTCTTTTAAGGCTGATCTTCATAATAAATCTTGTTTTGAACAAATTTAGCTAAAGCTTATTAAAAAACCTCACAGTTCTAAAGCTTATAATATGATAGGGTTTTCCGTAAATGATAGTAGCAAATTTTTAATAGATTTACAGGAAGTTTATAAAAAATTGCTTTTATCCAGAATACGAACTTTGCTATTGTTTGGAAAGCTCGAGATATAATGAGTTGTAAGCAAGCGTATTTCAAGATTTTCGTTATTATTTAAAGAAAATTTATATTATTGTTTCCAATTCAAAAAATCAGATGGAAGTAATAAACTCGTTCTTCAGTAATATAAAAGATAAATTTACAAACCCATTTTTCGGGACTTTAATTATTGTATTAATTATCCACCATTGGGAATTATGGTATGCTATTTTAAACTTTGATGACGGTTTTAATCTTAACCAAAAAATTGAATTCATTGAAAAATACATATCCGAAAACTTAACCTTCCAATCATTTTTATGGGATATTGCTCAAGCCTTCATTTATATGTTTATAGGCTATTTAATAGTTGTATTCACAAGAAGTATGGTTCTTTGGGTAGAGTTCGGTTTGATGCCTCTTATAACAGGAAAAGTTGTAAATAAAAATGTTGTTAGAAGAAGCGAATATGAAGAAGTTGTAAAAGAAAGAGAAGAATATTTTGACCAGTACGAAGAACAATGAAAAAACGTAAGAAATTTTTCTAAAACAATTGATGAACAAAATGAGCAAATAAAGGAAAAAGACAAGAATTTATTAGATCAGTCTAAGAAAATAAGTATAACAGTTCGTGACTTAAATCACACTAAAATAAAACTTGAAAAATCTCAAGAAAATCTTGATGAGGCTAGAAAGAATGCGGAGAGCTTTAAAAATCAATTAGAAGATCTTCAGATGCATTTTAATTTTAAAATTGATGTAGTTCAAAAATATCAAAAATTATTTTTGGGAAAAGAAAACGAAGAGTTTTATTCCAATATAAATAAATTCCCTCCTGAAGTTATAAAAAAAGCAGAGGAATTAACATATCTTAAAAAATGGTCACTATTTTTTGCAGTAGCAAAATTCTATAATCAAGGTGGATCTATTGGTGGAGAAGCAGTTACTGAAATGCAAAATTTAGATTTAGTATTTGATAGAGATAGTCGTGAAGAATTGACACCTATTGGTAGAATTTTATGGAAATATAGAAATTTATTTGCTCCCGAAAATAGTTATGAGGTTTTCTAATATACGTCAGCTTACAACAACGCATATTCGCAATTGTGGCCATCCAACTAAAAGAAAGTTTAATAGAAACCAGGAACTAAAAAACTAAATCGTACAAATCCGTATATTAATTACCACAACTGACGAATATGCGAGACCGTTAAATTTTTAAACCTCCTTCCCTTCTCAAGGGAAGGTGGCATTCCGGAGGAATGACGGAAGGGTTCAACCACCCCGACCTATCGGCCACCCCTCCTTTTAAAGGAGGGGAGCTTAATAAGCTTTATAAAATATCTTACTTTATTCTAATTAATTCCCCCTTTGGGGGGTAGGGGGCTTATCCAATACTCTGTACCACTTCTTTTTTAGCTTCTTTTTTACTACCGTCAAATCCGGTTACGCCGCCAACGGTGGTGTATTTAAGTACATATTTTTTATCAGGGAAAATTCTCTGATAAGCGCTTTGACACATAATCGCTGCTTCGTGAAATCCGGAAAGGATCAATTTTAATTTTCCTTTATAGGTGTTTACATCACCAATGGCGTAAACCCCGGGAATATTGGTTTGATAATCATAAGAATTATCAACTTTAATCGCGTTCTTTTCAATTTCCAGTCCCCAGCTTCCAATCGGGCCAAGTTTTGGCGACAATCCGAAAAGCGGGATAAAATCGTCCACATCTTTAAATTCTTCCCCGCGGGCTTCATCTTTATGTCGAATTACCACTTGTTCAAGTTGATCTTCTCCTCTAAGGCCAACAACCTCAGCATTAGTAATCATCTCGATCTTACCGAGTTTTGCCAATTCAGAAACTCTTTCTACCGAATCCAAAGCCCCACGGAATTCTGCTCTGCGGTGCACCAGCGCAACTTCAGCAGCAACATCAGCCAGGTAAATCGCCCAGTCTAAAGCAGAATCTCCTCCACCGGCAATCACGACTTTTTTGTCGCGGTAAACTTCAGGATCTTTAATAAAATAAGAAACGCCTTTATCTTCAAAATCGGTAATATTAGCGATTGGGGGTTTTCTTGGCTCAAAAGAACCTAATCCACCGGCAATTGCTACTACCGGCGCGTGGTGTTTTGTACCTTTATTGGTGGTCACTATAAAAGTACCATCGTCCAGCTTTTCCAAAGTTTCGGCGCGTTCGCCCAAAGTGAAGCCTGGTTCAAAAGGTTTTATTTGTTCCATTAAATTTCCAACCAAATCTCCCGCTAAAATCTCCGGAAACGCCGGAATATCGTAAATCGGTTTTTTAGGATATATCTCAGAACATTGCCCGCCGGGTTGCGGCAACGCGTCTATTAAATGGGTTTTTAATTTTAGCAATCCCGCTTCAAAAACGGTAAATAATCCGGTTGGCCCGGCTCCTATGATGAGGATATCTGTTTTAATCATCACTCTTGTTTTTAACTTTTAAAGATTCGGTTATAGAATTCATTTGATCGACTTTAGCCTCAAAATCACCTTTTATATTACTTCGGTATTCATTTAAATTTTCTACCATCTGGTTTACACTTTCGGGAATTACTTCCTCAAAAAATTGCCGTAAACGTTTTGCCGCGGTAGGCGATTTTCCGTTGGTGGAAATAGCGATTTTCACGTGACCTTTATTTACAATTCCGCCCATATAAAAATCACAGAGTTCGGGCGTATCGGCGATATTGGCCAATAAATAACGCTTTTTGGCGTGTTTGTAAACGCGTTTATTCAATTTCGCATCGTTAGTGGCGGCAATTACAAAATGACGGTTTTTAAGGTATTTTCTTCTATACCTGCCTTTAGTCAATTTTGCGCCGTGTTTTTTTGCCAGTTCTTCTGTTTCCGGTAAAAACCATTTTGCGACCACTTCCACCTTAGCATTCGGACTTGATTTAAACAGAAAATGCAGTTTTTCGTGACCTACCTGTCCGCCGCCAACGACCAGAATATTCAGCTTATTTACTTTTAAAAAGACCGGGTATAATTCGTTTCTTTCTTCCATAGGCCCCTAGCCCCCAAAGGGGGAATTTATAATTACTGATTCTTCAATTGAATTTTCCAGAACCGCTTTAAGCTTTCCGCTTTCTCTTACTACTTCGCCAATAACGATAATTGCCGGGGCGGTTAATTGCTTTTCAGCAACAACTTTTTCTATACTTTTAATGGTTCCAAAACCCGATTTTTCATTAGTGGTAGTTCCATTTTGAATAATTCCCACCGGAATATTTCCTTTTCCGTAGTAGCTAAAAATGTCCACGATTTCAGCGAGTTTTGCCATTCCCATTAAAATCACCACCGTAGCGGTAGATTGTGCCGCCAGCCGAACGTCTTCTGAAAGTTTCTTTTGGGTGGTGGTTCCTGTAATTACCCAAAAACTCTCGGAAGTTCCTCGCTGCGTAAGCGGAATTCCAACATTGGCTGGTACAGCAATAGAAGAAGTAATTCCTGAAACCACCGCGGTTTCTAAACCTTTGCTTTTGGCATAATTAATTTCTTCAGAACCTCTTCCGAAGATAAATGGATCTCCTCCTTTTAAACGAACCACGTGACCTCTTTCTAAAGCATATTTTACAATAAGCTCGTTTATTTCGTCTTGAGAATACCTGTGTTTATCCTTTCGTTTTCCAACAAAAATATGCTCGGCTTGAGGCGCATATTCCAGTAATTCGCGGTTAATAAGCGCATCAAAAAGCACTACTTTGGCATCTTTTAAAGCATTTAGAGCTTTAATCGTGATCAATTCCGGGTCTCCGGGACCAGCGCCTACCACGCTTAGTTTTGGTGAATTATACATTTTGTACCTCCTTTGTTCTAAATGCATCTACCCTTTTTAGAAACAGTTGCGCGTCTTCTAAATATTTATTGGCAAAAGCTTCGGTTGGTTCGTGCTCATTCATTTGATAAGCAAATTCTTTGAAGGAAGTCGATAATTCTATTTTACCGGTGTCTACAAACAACTCGTCAAACTGTGCAATTATTCCTGCTTGCGTATTGGTCTTTAAATCTTCGGCCAGCAACAATGCTTTGGCAGAGTTTACTATTGAAGTATAGGAATGATAAATACTATCTGCCCAGGCCTTTCTTTCCTGTGCACTTTTGGCATTATCTATTTTCTCCTCACTTTCAAATAATAAAGTAGCGATAAGATCTATTACCACACCGGCACATTCGCCCACTCCCACTGCTTTTATATAAGGTTTCTCGTGCCCCCAATCCACAAATTCATTTTCTGTGAGATTTGAAGTATCGGCCAAATCCTTTAGCAAATCGTAGAAATAAGTTTTTCCCTGGCGATCGTAATATTCGGCGAATTTTTCTTCGGAATTCGCTTTCGAATCAAAGTCGTTAAGTAATAATCTTAAAGCTTGGGGCCCGCGTTTACTGGGCACTTTTATCACTTTATCGGCAAATCTACCTTTTCCATCTCCCAGCGTTCCACCGCCAAGCAAAACCTGAAGCGCCGGTGCCACGGTTTTACCAACTTTAACCGACATTCCCTGGAAACCGATCTCGGCCATATTATGTTGCCCGCAGGCATTCATACAACCACTTATTTTTATGGTAATATCCTTCCCGTTTATAAATTGGGGATATTCTTCTTTTAAAACATCTTCCAGCACATCGGCAATTCCGGTACTACTCGCAATTCCAAGATTACAGGTATCTGTTCCCGGGCAGGCGGTAATATCTACGGTCTTGTTATAACCGGTTTCGGCATAACCCAGCTTTCTTAATTCTGAATAGAAAAATGCTAAAAACTCTTGCCGAACGTGACGAATTAAAATGTCCTGCCTTAAACTCAGCCTTATTTCATTTCCGGCATATTTCTTAACCAAATCGGCTAGTTTCCTAGCGCCACCTGTATAAAAATCACCTAGCGGAACCCGAATTCCGATAGCAAATAATCCATCCTGTTTCTGCGGAATTACATTCGTGCTTTTCCAGGTTTCAAAATCTTTTTGATCTTCAATTTCTACTGAAGGTACCTCAACTTCCTGAAGCGTAGGCGCGACTTCAAATTTTTCAACTTCAAATTCCGGATGCTTTTTGGAAAGGGCAGTACTTTGTTCTGAAACCAATTCCATAAAGGCATCTTTACCGATATCTTTTATCAGGAATTTCATTCTGGCTTTTAAGCGTTTTGCACGTTCGCCGTGTCTATCAAAAACCCTCAAAACACCTTCTATTAGCGGTAATAATTCTTCCGCAGGAAGAAAATCGTACAGTTCATCGGCGTGTCTTGGTTGAGAACCGAGTCCGCCGCCTAGCATTACTTTAAATCCTCGTTTTCCATCTTTTAATTTTGCGATAAAGCCAAGATCATGAATATAACTTAACGCGGTATCATCATCAGATGAAGAAAAGGATATCTTGAATTTTCTTCCCATTTCCTGGCAAATAGGATTCCGAAGAAAAAATTGAAAAGTTCCGTGTGCGTAAGGAGAAACATCAAAAGGTTCATTTTTATCGATTCCAGCCGTTGGGGAGGCGGTTACATTTCGCACCGTGTTTCCGCAGGCTTCACGCAAAGTAATATCATCCTTTTCCAGTTGCGCCCAAAGCTCTGGTGTTCTATCTAAACTCACGTGGTGAATTTGGATATCCTGGCGC
>VMHT01009427.1_pt1 | contig 12852 bp, 11 predicted proteins | sample 4693611 | NCBI WGS metagenome assembly VMHT01 (sample SAMN12280063, study PRJNA550983) | marine metagenome | isolation source: seawater sampled from same location over 5 years 0.02-0.2 micron viral filtrate | place: USA: collected off the coast of southern California halfway between the port... ... | reverse complement strand
AATTCTCCTGATTGAGTAGTTACAAGACCCGTAATTCTATTATTAGAATCATTTGGTATAGATTCGCCTGAACTATCAAAATCAGTTCCTTCACCCATACCACTATAAAACCTCATATTAAGACTATTGTATAAAGTTCCATTTAAATCACCTATATCTTGCGAGTGGATATAACCTGCACCATCTGAAATAGTATGTACAGCACCTGAGTCATTTGGACCAGTACCACCTGTTTCTCCTGGAGTCCCTTTACTTCCCATTCTATTTGAACTTACTTGTTCTATTGTAGGAACAACTACATCATTTAATCTTACTAAACTACCAACAGGATAAGTCACATCAGGTGTAAAACTAGGTACTGTCAATGTAGTCCCAGTAGCAGGTGCTGAGGTGCTTAAAGCCATTGTTATTGGTGCTGTTCCATCGGGTTTACTTAAACGAATACTTTGTCCACTTTGTAAAGTTTCTGTTGTAGCAACTACAGTAATAGTAGTATGAGTTGTTTTAGTCGATATAGCTACTGTAGTTGTAGTAAATGCACTAGCACTAATAGATTCTTGAAAAGAATTAGATTGTTCAGATATTTTTTCATCTAAAAGAGCAAGGTTTTGTTGAATTATAATTGAAGGGTCTGCAAAACCACCTCCTACTCCCGTAGTTATTGTAGGAGTAACTTCTTGAACTTTAAACCACTCTCCACTCATTGTGTCACTTTGTGCTTTAAAAGTACCCCCTTTAAAAGCGTAATATTTATAACTACCTGAGTCACCATTAATTCTGTACTTAACTAATTTAGAAGGTGATATTGTTGGGCTAAATATATCTGCTTGTAATACTTCGAGTGGTTCAGATTGTAAACTTAATCTTTCTTGAGTTAATTGTTTTAATAAATTTAATGGACTAGGACTTGCTGGATTATCTCTAACAAAACCTGTAAGACAAGGTTTAATGTTAAATTTATCAGTTTGGTTCATTAAAGGATAAGTAGATGGATCAGATGTCCCATCATTAGCAAATGTAGCTTCTCTAAAAGCAACAGATAATAAAGGACTTATTGGTGTTTGTCCTAAAACACTTGTCCCTAAGTTATTTAATTTATTAGATGGTGTGTCAGTCTGATTAGCTGTATAGGTTACAGTTGAAGTAATTGCCTCTCCTTGTTCTATATCATCATAACTAAACCCTATACTAATTGCTTGGGTTTCATTAGAAACAAATGTAGGTGGTGTAGAAAATTCAGTATAATTTCCATTATTAAATTGTTCATATATTCCAGTAAAAGTTCCATCTGTAGCATTTCTAGAATCCATTTCTATTTCAACAACACCTGTAACAGGTGGTCTTTCTACTATACAATTAAATTTTATTTGAGTTCTAGTAGTTCTTGTTCCTGATGGTGCATTTTGAACTGGGTTGTTTGAAGAATCAGATGTATTTGCAACTGTATTTATGCTACTATAATTTAAAGTATCAGCCATTAAATTTGTATCATTTAACGGACTGTTTGGATAAGTACTACTATACACACTTAATCCTCTATATATATTTAAAACAGTAACATTTGTAGTCCAAGTAAGTGTATTACTTCCTGCGTTTTCTTGTAAATATAATCTATCGCCATTAGATTTTAATAAACTTATTTTTAGTCTAGAATGTGTACGAACACTTTTTCTGTTAATCCTATCATTAGATGTACTGTATTTAGGTGTACTACTAGAATCAAATCTAAAAGGTTCATTAACAACTTCAATTGCTTCAGCCCAAAAACTTAAATTAATTTGACCTAAATCTTGTGATGTCAATGTACCTATACCAATTGGAGTATCTAGTAAAGTTCCTTGTTCTACATTAGCAATACTAAAACCTTCATTAAAATCAATACTTACATTTTTATATGAAGATTCGTAGTTTAAACTAGAACCACCTAAAACAACGTGAGTAGATTGGTCTATAGTTAATAAATCGTTTGATGTACTTGCACTAGGTCTACTTGAAATTGCTGTACTAAAATTACTTAATGATTGATAAGTTTGTTGGTCTACAGTACCATCTGTGTTTGCTTTATAATTAAAAGGTTGTCTAAAAATATAAGAACCTTCAGATAAAAAACCTACAGCACCAAAAACTTTTAATACTGTGTCAAATACATCTGATTCTTTATATTCTAAAGCAGTACCATAAGGAATTATTAACTCGTCATTTTCATCAAAAGCATCTTCTTGAGCAAAAGCTGATTTAGAGAAATAATAGTTAAAAAATGGGTCACGCAAAATTGCGTTAGAACCATTATTGGGTAAATATGTAATATTATAATCTTGAATAGAATCGTCAGCATTTCTTCTATACCAATGTATTTGATTAGTTATAATATTAGTTTTATCACCACTAGCACCATTTATATAAAAAGGACAAGGAGTGTCATTATTTACATCATCAGGCAATAAATTCATTCTTCCCACAAAACCTCTAAAATCGTTTGCACTTGCTCCTGTAGGGGGAGATTCAACCCCAATAATTTCTGTTATTTTTTTATAAGAAACTTTATCATCGTAATCGTAAAAAGAATCTTTATCTCTTGCTTTAAATGTCCCATAAGAATCTGTAGCATTTAGTTGAACTACATAAGGAAAAGGTAAATTTTCTATAGTGTCAAAAGAAGGTGTAAGCCAACCAAACCACCAAATCTTTTTAGTGCTACCCGATTCTGTTTTAAATATTCTTATGTAAAATTTTTCATCTCCTAAAGGTAAAACTTCATTATAAATAAAATCTTCTTCATCTTGTGTTTCTACATAATAATTAACAGTTAATTCAGAGCCTAAGAATTGAGTGTCTAAAGTATCTCCTTGACCATTCCAAGTAATAGTAAAGCCTTCGCCTTGCATATTAAACTCAACGGAAGTTCCTGAAAAACCTTCTTTATATATTTCTACATCCCAAGTGTTACCTGCTTCACTTAATATCTGTGAGTGTCTTACTTTTCCAAATGCCATAACAATTATCTAAGATTTTTTCTTCTTTGTGCTTTATTAAATACAATCAATAAATCATTACCCGATATTCTTACATCAGGTATAACCGATCCGCCACCTAAAGCGTGATTAGGTATAATTGTCCCTGATGAACCACTCATAAATAATTCAGGACCATTTTCTCCTACTAAATATGGTGTGTTTCCACTTACAGGACCACCTTTAGCTCTGCCTTCTAAAAGACCGCTACCACCAGTTAGTAAATTCATAAAATTGCCCATAAAATTTTTACCGCCTATTGCTGCCTTAGGAAATATTAAAGATAATATTGCTGCAAAAATACCTGCTTGTAATATCATAACACCTATTTGTGTTAAAAATTGATTTGCAAACTTGTTAAACTTTTCTTTAAAACTAATTATTGCTCCTTCCGCATCTCTTACTCTAACAAATAATTCTGCAAAACCATCAGTAAATTTTTTAGTTAAATCTATAGCAGCCCTTGTTCTATCGTTAATTTCATCTAAACCGCCACCGCCAGTCCCACCATCTAAAATAATTTCAGGAAGTAAAATACTAGTTGAGTCTAAATCATCCATAGAAAGTCCTAATCCTTCTATTTCAGATGCAAGTTTTTTAGTTACTTCTGTTGCATCTTCAAATTCTTTTTCTGTTCTTTTAATTTCAGAAATTATATCAGAAATTTGATTAACTAATCTACTAGACACAATTTTATTTCCTATTAAAAAGAAATCGTCTTTTGGTTTACTAGAACTCATTAACTGTTGTAAATTTTCTAAAACAGTAAAATTCTCTATATAACCTATATTTTGTTTATCTCGAATATCATTTAACAAAGCCATCCCTTTCTCTTCTTGTTCTCTTGCTTCTCTTTGGGCTTTTATTTTTCTAGTTAAAGCTTCAGTTATTTCTGTTTCTCTTGCTTGTAACTCAATTTTTTTAATATACTCTTTATTGGTATTTCGTAAAGCATTTGAAAGTTCTTTATTAGTTACTTTTTCAGAATCTAAATTACTTAAGAAATTAGGGTATCTTTTATTTAAATCAACTATTAAATCTTTTCGTTTCTGTGAACCTTTATTAGTTGTTAATATAACACCAACTAAATTATTTAAACCTTGTCTTTCTTTTTCTAAATTACTTACTTGTTTTTCGCTTTGTGAATTTAAACCTACAAAAGCAGCACCCATAGCTAAAATACCCCCTGTAATTGGATTTAACATAGCTACTAAAGCACCAAAACCAATAAGTAATGGTCCTATTACTGCTAAAAACCCACCTACTCTTATAATTAAATCTTTTGTACTATCGTCAAGGTTAGTAAATTTTTTGGCTAATTCTGTAACAGATTTTATTATTGGTGTAATTGATTTAGATATTAAAGAACCAAATTCAAGTTTAAGACCTTCGATAGCAGATTGCATTAATTTTAATTTATGCTCTGCGGTGTCAGTCATTATCGAGTTCATACGATCTAACTCACCTGTATTAGTTTTATAACTTTGAGTTAATTCAGCAACTCTTTTTTTGTTCTCAGCTAAAATAAGTAGTTGGTTTGCCGAAGTAACACCTGCTAATCGCATAGCCCTTTCTAAACCTAAATTTCCTTGTGTAGCTAAATCTAGTACCTCAGAAAAATTACGACCTTCTTGGTGTAATTTCATAAATATCTTACGAAGTCCTGTACCTGCTTTACTAGCTTTAATACCATTATCCATTAAAACACCCATCATAGCAGATAGTTCTTCTATGTCTACTCCTACAGCGTTTGCTGAAGCACCTGCGTGACCAAATGCAGTAGCAAAAGTGTTTAGTTGAATTGATGAATTAGCCGCAGAACTTGCTAAAGTATTTGCTACTCTAGACGCTTCACTTGCTTGTAAGTTAAAAGCATTAATTGATGTTGCTACAACCTCTGCTGCAAGAGATAAATCTTCTCCAGTAGCAGTAGCAAGTTTTAATATAGAATCTTCCATCGCTATAATAGCAGATGTACTAAATCCTTTTCTACCTAATACTAATTGTAAGTCGGCAACTTGTTGAGTTGTAAATCTAGTAGTTGAACCTAATTCTCTTGCAGATTCTGTAAGTGCTTCAAATTCTTGTTGCGTTGCTCCAGTAACAGCTTTTACTTTAGCCATTCCTGATTCAAAATTAACAAAAGTGTCCATAGCAGACTTACCCATAGCAACTAAAGGTGCTGTAACACCAAAAGTTAGCATAGAACCAACTCTAGCAGCAGTAGAACCAAAATTGCTAACACTCTTGTTAGCCTTTTTCATAGCAGTTTCTAACCCCTTTATATTGGCTGCTACAATTATCGATAGCGTTTTTGCTCCACCCATTAGTTCAATTTTTTAATCTTATTCTTATTATACTTCTCTATAACTTTTTGTATGTGTTCTTTAGAAGCAAGTTCTTTTTTAGGCTTATTCTTGTCATCCCAAGGGAAAGGCAATATTTCTTTGGGTTTTAATCTTTTCTTTGAATGTGGCGATAAAGTCGAGTGAATTATAAGCCTTGTTTGCTCCCAACTGTTTTCTAAAAGTTGAGTTTGGTAATTGTTAAATCCTAAGAGTTTGTTAGAAAATGAACGAGGGGTTAAATCGTATAGTTCGTCATACGATAACCCCAACATTCCTAATCCAGTTTTCTCAATCGTGTCCCAATTAATTTCACTTTGTTCATTATCTATTTCCTCTCCCTCGTTTACTTTCCCTCACTTTGGGGTTGGTCCATTTGGAAGGCTTCAAAGATTTCATTTAACTTACCAAAATCTTCGTTATCTAACCAAGTTTCAATCTCTTTTATTGAGTGTTTAAAGGTTAATCCCTCTTTTTTTGCTCCGTGTTTAAGACCATAGTAAGTCATTATACCAACGTGGTCTATCTCACTTCCTAATTGACTCATATCAGATAACTTAATTTTAGTTTTTTCGCAAATGTCTTTTAAACATAAATACGAAAACCTTACTGGGCGGAGTTTACCGCCAATCTCTACCTTTTTCATCTTATTTTTATTTATTAGTTATTATTAATCTGTACCCGATGTAACTGCGGCTGTACCTGTAAATGTTACAGAGTAAGTTGCGTTATCTTCAACTCCTGCATCCATAGACAAACTTGTAATAAAAGCACTTCCTTGATAATAAATGTCAGAACCTCCACCAGTATCTCTTTCAGCAAATCTTATAGTAACAGATTCTCTATTTCCTATATTATCAAAAAAATCTTTAAAATCTAAATCAGAAGTATAATCTTGAAGTGCGTCTGTTGTTATTTCAAAAGACCTTAATCCTGAAGCAATTTCTTGAAAACCCGCAGAATCTTTAGTGGTAATATCTCTTACATCATTCGTAAACGAAATACTAGCATTTGTGCTATGAGCAACAGGAGTTGCATCGTGATCACCTTCACCTTCTACCTCTACACTAATTACAACAGCCCCTGCATTTAATTGAGTAGTCCCTGAATTTACTAGCTCTAATGTAGGGCATTCTGCTTCATTTCCATTTGTGAAATCTCTGTAAGTAAAATCACCTTCTACTACATCACCACCATTTGTATATCCAATAGTACTTTCACCTAATTTTCCAGCAATAGCTGCTAAAACTGCTGCACCAGTATCTTGTGTAACATTTGCTGGATTAGTTCCTGATGAAATTACAGTTCCATCTAGTTTTTTAATATTATTCAATCTTAAAGTAGCTGGATTAGCTCCTGATACTTCAGTAAATATAGGATTAGTAGTTTTCACCTTTATTCTAGTAACTTGCTTTTGACCATTAGGGTACTTTCTATAAACTAATAAATCCGATGCGTTTTTAATTGCCATAATTATTTGGATTTAAAGGTTAAAATTACGATTTAGCTATTGCACCTGTACCAGTTAAAGAAATAGAATAAGTTGCGTTTTCTTCTACACCTGCATCTATAGAAATTGAAGTTATAAAAGCATTTCCTGTATATTCCATACCTGAAGCTCCAAACTTAACAGCTATTGCTGCTCTTGCTTCCCATAAAACCCATAATTCTTCTATATCTGCTCCTGTTATAGAACCTATTTCTACAAAAGCATCTCCACTTAATTCCCAAGAGCGTAAACCTCCAAGACTTTCAGAATAACCCAATGATGATTTTGTAGTAGAATCTCTAAGGTCCATACTCATTGATAATGATGCTGAAGTAGCGTGTGCTACCGCTTGTAAAGACCCACCCGTTGTTATTGATAGTACAACATCTGTTGCGTTAATTATTGCCATTTTATTTTATTTTAATTTTTAATTATTAAACAGTTGAAATTGATATTCTTATAAAAAACCTCAGCCGAGTTGTGGTATTCGTCACTAAGCGACTCGAAGTTAAATTTTGCTGTGTAAGATTGACTATCTTCGGTATAAGTTACTGAAAATAGGTCTAAAGATTCAACACAAGCCTTTGCTTGATTATAAGTAGTTGCATACGATTCTGAAAAAGTTGATATAGTTATATCTACATTACACGAATCTAGCGAACTGCCTTTAGACATAAAATTACTTACGTTAGTTATTTCATATATTGTACAAGGATAAGATTGAGTTTGCGGTATGCGAACTGGAAAAACATTATTTGCTCCATTAGCACTTACAAATGCTGCTGTAGCTTGTAACTGTGTTGCTATTTTTTGTCCTATTACTGCAAACATATTTTACTTAAATCCTTGTTTTCTAAATATTTTATCAAAAAGTTTGTCCATCCCTCTTTCGGCAACCGATGTTATTTGGTTACCTTTTTCTTTTGCTACTTTTAATAAGTGGTCAGGTTGGGCAGGTAAAATACCTGTACTTTTACCGCTTTTGGTAAATCTTTCACCACTTGAACCTCTTATTAATAATTGTGCTAAGTTTACCGCATTATTCTTACTCCAGTTAGCACTTTTAAACCGACCTTTAACTCTTGGTCCTACAAGTAATCCAGGCTCTCTTGACTTTGTAGCAGTAATTACTTGAATTGAATCTGCTAAAGTTCTTCCTATAATACTTTTTTTTGTACTAGGGTCATATCTTTCTCCTGGTCTTTTATTTGGATAACCCGAAGGGTTTGGTGCTAAACTCGCTAATTTATATTTTTGTTTAGCGGCTCTCTGTGCTATCTTAGCAGCAGGTTGCAACGCTTTATTTATTTCGGTTCTAGCCTTTTTTCTAGTTTCCCCTATTTCTTTAAATGCTTTTTTAAGTTCCTCAACACCTATTATTTCAAGACGTTTAAAAGAAGATTTCCCTGCATTTGGTTTAAAAAAATTTGCCATTAGTCTATATCTAATCTAGCGTAAAACTCAACATACTCTTTTCGAGGGTCTACTATCCAACTTAATATCTCATAAGTTTCATTAGGCGAATCTGAGTTTCTTAATCGCCAAGTAGGTTTAAGTGTATTAACCCAAGTAGAATCGTATCTAACTTGAAAAAAGAAGTTACCATAAGATTGTAATTGGTCACCTTCCCATTTTTCATTTATATTTCTTAATGATGTAACATTTTTTTTTGCCCAAAAACTATATGTTGTAGCATAGGTACTTGTAACCTCACCAAAACTATTAGTAGAATCGCTAGTGTACATCAAGTCTAATCTGATGTTAAACTCTCCTGCCTTTATTTCACTAATAAAAGCCATATTTTATTGATAGCATTTATAAGGTTGTAACAATATTTCAGAAGCCATAGGAAATTGTCTTTTACGATCTTCTCTGAAATAATACATATCAGCAGCAATTAATTTAATCGCTTGTTTTATAGCGTCAGGAACATCACTTGCAGCATCTCCAAATCCTGTCTTAAATTGAAAATAATAAATACCATTTGTAGCACCTGTCAAATTACTTGTACTTATTGCATCCGAAGGTTTTGTAGTAAATGTAACTTGACAAGGATTGGTGTTTTGATTAGAATACCAATTTGTATTGGCAAATAAAGTATAAGTAGAACCAACAGCAGCTAAATAGTGTAAACCATCTTTAGCAGCATCTGCTCCAGTAAAAGTAAAAGTAACATCAGGATAATACAAACTAAATTTATTTGGCAATTCATTAAACCAAAGTTTATATTTAGCTGTAATAAAGTGTCTGTTACAATAGTGTTCAGCCATTTGAGTCGCAGCACTTATATATGTACCCAACAAAATGTCTTCAGTAGAACCATCAACTCTAAGTTGAGATTTTAATTCAGCAGTTGTTACAACTTGATTAGCGTTTTCTAATTCAATAAACTCCAAATTACCATACCTATTTTGACTAGGATTAAGGTATTGGTAAGTGTTTGAATCAAATATGTTATCTAAATACGACATTTATTGGCTTATAAAGAAAAGGGAAAGGGTATTACCCCTTTCACCTTTTAAATTAATCTAATTATTATGCAGTAAGCGTTGAAACAATGTTTACACCTGCTTCTTTATTACCAGCAACATCTTGTGAAACAAGACCATCAAGTAATGTACTTAAAACAATTCTTGTCCCTCCGTTTAAAGATTGACTGTAAGGGTCCACTAACACGTCTAAAGCCCCAAACATACATAGGTGTATTTTTTCCATATCTATCATCAATGCTCTTGCTTTAGTAGCAGAATCTGTACCAGCACCAACATTATTAGATACAAAGTAAGGAATGTTAAGAACTCTTCTATCTTGTAGATTAAGAGTTCCTGCTGAAATACCTGAACCTGCTGTACCTGAAACCTCAACCATTAAACATTTGTATGCTGCTCCATTCATTAACAATTTAATAGACTCTTTATTAGTGTCGTTAAATTGAGTAATCATTAAATTAGTCATTGCCTGAATAGAAGCAATAGGTTGAACTACACCTGTACCTGAATTAGCCCATTTTGTACCTGCTGAAGGAGAATCTAAAAAGATAGAATTAGGACCAGTTTGGTCAGCTTGATGTAACAAGTTTTCTTCAAATTTTGACATAATAGCTGCTGCCATAGAACGTCTAAAAGCACCTTCTATACTAGAATTTTGTGCAAATGCTGCGTTAGAAACATTAGTTGCAGCAATAATAGTGTTTGGAGTCAATTCAGCACCACCAATAACACCTGCGGGAGTGTTTACACCTGCGGCTTCAGCTTGAAAAGCTGCTGTTATTCCTGTTACAATTGGTACTTTTTGTGAAGCACTTAATCCAGTATAAAAGTTCGCTCCACCTCCTACAAGAACAGAAGCAGCAAACATATCATCAGTAAATGAACGAACATCTGAAGGAGAAGCACTTGCTGTTACTGCTGTGTTATTAGCACGAGATTCTAATACTGAACTTGGAATAGCAACACCTCTAAAGTTTTGATTAGGATTTTCGTTACGAGCTTCCTGATCCATTTCACGCACCAAACCTTCTATTCTACCTGATTTTGCAGCGTTTACAGCCTCAAAGAAAGAATACGATCGTTCTTCTTTAGATGTACCTACATCTTGAGTTTCAAAAGAAACTGGATTAGAAGCAACTTCTGCGTTTAATTTTTCTTGACGTTCAATAACTTCAATATCTTTAGCCATTTTGTCAATGTTAGTCATCATACCATCGTATGATACTTGCTCGTCATTTGTGAAATCACGAGATTCATTTTTTGCCAAGTTTAACAAGTCGTTAGCTTTTTCAATAGCATTTGCTCGTTCTTGACGAATTTCAATCGAATTTTTCATATTCGTTTTTTTAGTTTTAATTCGTTACTTAATATATTTAACTTTGAATCGTCAAACGATTCCTTAACTTCTTGTTTTACTTCGACAATTACTTCAGATTCCTCTTTTTCAAAGTTCTCCTTAGAACGAAGAGCAACATCGGTGTTTGCATAAGCACCCACCCCTACTATAGAAACATCAACTAACCGACCAATTTTATTAATTTGTCTTCGTGTTGTATCTCCATCTTTACTCCACTCGTCATCTTCTACAGTAAATGCAAAAGAAGATTCATAAAGCAAACCTCTTTTCATAAGTTCTGCTACATCTTTTCCTGCTGTTGTGTCAGGTAAAGTAGCATCATATCGTAACCCTCTTTCGTCTACAGTTAATTGTAACGTACCACCTATGTTTCTATCTAACATTAAGTTAGGATCGTGGTTATAAGTTAGGATTACATTGTCTTCTAATCTCCCGTCAAAAGCACGAGCAGATATTGTTTCTCTAAAACCTAAATCTCTACTATCAGTATCGAACAAGGCAGCGTAACCAGTTACTTTTTTTTCTTTTGAATCTTCATCCATCCGAACCTCTAGGTTACCATTATATATTCTAGTTTCTTTATTTTCCATATCGTAACTATTTTTTTCTTCTTCTTTTTTAATCTGTGCTGATTTTTTTCTTGACCAACTAAATCCTGCATCTCCGCCCCATAACGCCCAAGCTATTCTACCTGCACTTGGATAACCTTCTTCTCCTGGTCTAAATCCTTCAGCCTTCTTATCTACTTCGTGTCTACTAAAAAAACTAAACATTCTTTTTATTGTAGAAATAGTTAAAGAACCATTAATTATATCTCTTGCTCTTGCAACACCTACACTCGTTCCACCTCGACCAAACTCTTTTCGCCACTCCAAACCTTTCTTAGCTTCGGATTTCATTCCACTTGTAGGGGTTGTATTTATGTCTTTTAAAGCCAAACTATAAATCTTTTCTAGTCGTTGATTCCCCTAACTTATCTAAAGGCATCATATTGCTTTGCATATACACTTTTTCACTTTCACCACCCATAGAGTTCATATCTTCGTGTTGTCTAACCTCATCAGGGGACATTACACCGATGTTTACTAAAGTTCGGTAGTAATCTGCTCTTGACTTAGAATCACCTCTTAAAAGGGCTGTAAGGTTAAATTTAAAGTATTGCGAACCTTTTTTGTTGAAAGGAATTAATTTTTGATTTAAAGCCATTTCAATACGCTTAATCCAAGGTGTAATTGTGTGTACTGCAAAATCTATTTGCTGTGCTTCAATGTTTGAATAAGTAGCGTTACTTAAATCGTTAATTAGGTGATTAGGTACTCTAAATATTCTAGCAATATCGCTAATTTGATATTGTCTAGTTTCTAAGAATTGTGCTTGATTGTTAGGAATTTGTCTAGGAAAAAAATCCATACCTTCTTCAAGTATAGCTGTTTTTCCTGCGTTAATAGAACCACTATAAGTTTGATTCCAACTTGCTCTTAATCGTTTAGCAGTTTCAGGTTTTAGTGTTCCTGGATGTTTAAGAATACCACCTACGGAAGCACCATTTTTAAAGAATGAACCTGCAAATTCTTCTATGGATAAAGATACACCTAAAGATTGTGCGTGAGTTTGTATTGGAGATTTACCAACAATACCATCACAAGACAAACCTTTTATGTGAAGCATATTGTCTGAACCAACCTTTCCAGTTATAGGATAAGGTATAGTTTCGTTTTGTTCTATTTGATAATAAACTTCTCTACCATCAGGCGATACATAGACTGTAACATCTTCACATTGAATAGGGATAATTTGAGTAGGTAAACCGCCATTATTTCTCTCAATATAAGCGTAAAAGTTACCATCTAAACAGAGGTCTACTAAAGCCTTTTCAAAGAAATTAAAGGAATTGTAAAGGGTAGAAGGTTGTTCACCTACTAGCAAATGTAGTGGATTGCTAGATAAAATATATCTCTTGTTACTTTGGTCTTTTTCGTAAAGCGAGATAGGCAGAGAAGCAATAGTTTCAGAGATTACTCTTACACAACTCCAAACTGTTGAAAGTTGTAAAGATCGTAACTTATCTACAGGTTGCCCTGAAGCATTGCCCATTAGACTTGTGTTGTAAATACCCGAGCCGTAAAACCTTTGTTCTTGGTTTTTAACTTGTGGTTTTCTT
>VMHT01197067.1_pt1 | contig 12853 bp, 22 predicted proteins | sample 4693611 | NCBI WGS metagenome assembly VMHT01 (sample SAMN12280063, study PRJNA550983) | marine metagenome | isolation source: seawater sampled from same location over 5 years 0.02-0.2 micron viral filtrate | place: USA: collected off the coast of southern California halfway between the port... ... | reverse complement strand
CTCTATCATTTCAACATCCTCATCAGATGTAATGTAGTTAATGCTATATTGTTTTTTGGCGATGTATTGAAGAATGTCATCTCCATTTCGTGGTGGAATAGGCGCAGGTATTCTCTGGCAGTAGTAATCTCCTTTGACTAAATCTCCGACAAACTTTGTGTCGAGCGATCCTAGCTTGTTTCTAACTAGGATGAATTCATCTTGACCCATAGAGTCGGCAATGCCGTCTGGGTAGATGTAGAATGGTATTTTGTTATTTTGCATATTAATATGTTGGTTCAATGTTGATTTTGCGATCTATCATTACTAGTTCAACAGATGAAAAATCACCTGTGCTGACGGCCTCTTCGACCTGTGCTTTGAAAGGTGCTATGACTTTATAAGTCTCAGTCACCTCAAATTCGGTGGTTATTAACTCTGGATCACTCATTCTATTTCTTGTGCGTTCCATTCGTTAATGAGATCTATAGATTGATCTCTAAGTTTGCATATCTTGAGATATGTACGGCCACACATAGATCTATCAACCTCAGTGCGTAAGTATTTGTTGATTAGATGATAAAACTCCATATCGAAGTCTATGTATTGATCATCTGTCATATCGGTTGGTTTGTCTGATTCGTAGCTCATTGTTCCTCCTCCGTGCTGGTATCAAATATCTCATCGGCTAAATCGGCATCCAGATTGATCGAGTTGCCCCAAGCTTCAAAGCAGTCGTAACTGAGATGATCGTGAATCTTTTCATCGTTATCTCTGACTAACTGAACGGCTTCACTCATAGACGAAGCCACTCCATTAGGTATTTTGTAGTGAGTATAATGCTCTTGGCGTAGCCATACATTATAGTAAGTTGCCTTTTCGGCAGTTGATTTTGTTTCGTTTGACATAATTTTATTTCGTTGATTATAAGTGGGTTAATGGATGCCAAGCTACTTTCGGCTTGACACCCATATTAGTATTTAGTATAATTGCTTTAACATCGGTAGCGATAACAGTCATAGTTATCTCAAAAAGGCTACGACAGGTTTGTAATAGTGTGTAGTTAAGCACCATTATATATATCCTTTTCTATGCATTCGACAGATTCGATATCATAGTCGTACCTATCGGACTTTATCTCTTTGATATCTTTAGATCCACAGTTGCCCCAGTGATGTACGGCCTTAGCCGTAGCACCTCCAGATGTATTGGCGTGAATTAAATAGGTAACTGCCCTAGTTTCAGTGACAACTACCTCGTATATGTTTGTTGGTTTTTGTTTTATTTTCATTAGCTTTTAACAGTTGTTTGTTTTTCAAATTCCCACATTTCGACAATGTGTTTATATAGTTCTTCGGCATCGATTTCGTGGTCACATTCAGAGTCCCATATAAGACCTTCATACATCTCGAAGACCTCGTCATAGGCAATCTCTCTTTGTTCCTCTCTGTCGTACTGGTCATCGTATTTGTAATAACCGATCTCGAATAGCTTATCGATGGTTGACCAAATGTCATCATCCTCCAAATAGCTATAAGTGAACACCTCTCCATCGTCATCAGCAGAGCCATAGAATCCACATCCAGACTCATTAAATTCATAATGAAAGGTAAGGCTGGGAAATTGTTTCTTCATAGCCACAAGTAGCTCTGTAGACATAGGAGACCAAGCAGTATCGAAATTATAGCTTACACCAAATTGACTGCTCTCTGGATTACTATCTTTAGAGCATTCAACAAAACAGGCATTCCACTTAGTTCCCCAGTGATCAACGCACCAGCCCCAGCCTACATCGCTAAAGCTTCCACTGACTCCATCTGGATATAAAAATTGAGCAAAGTCTAAAGCTTGAGTTTCAGTCTTTTCATCAGTGTTTCGAGTGACTCCACTCTTATCCCAGTAAAGACCTTTACCTTTAGCTGTCTCATAGAATTTCTCAACCAGCTCTGGTAGATCTCCAGAGACTCTTAAATGATTACTGCACCAATTAGGCATCACGCACCTCCTTGTTTTTAATAGAATTTAATTCCTGTTCAAGTTGGTTTCTAACTATTTGTTTCGCTCTGATTAGAGCATCCACAATAGGAGTGTTGGGTTCATTTTCTGCAATGAATAAAAGCTCTTGGGCTTCTAGTTTTTCGGCACGATTTGAGAAGTGATTCTCAGCTTCTGCCATAGCCAATTGATATGTTATTTTATCCATAATTTTTTCTATTTGGTTATTTTTTCAAAGGCAAGATCTATCGCTTCCATAAGTGAATTAAATAGTCCATCATTATCTATCAAAGTGTTTCTAATGATTTCCCACTGGGCATCACTAATTGAACACTCGTATCGCTCATTTATGGCTTCTTTAGTGATCCCATAAACTGCATTATTAGTAAACATTGTCATATGTATTTTTTAAGTTCGATGCCTTTTTTACAGATGGAAAAAAAATGCGTCAATAAAAAAACTTGCACTAATCTGAAAAATAATTTTTAGTGATGATATGGAAAAGAAAACTATACAAATATATAATATAAAAATGTACTGGTATGACGATCCAAGTCAGCCATCATTTTATCGAGTCTCAGTAGGCTTTTGTCCGTTTGAAGAATTTGGCGATGATCTGGAAGATTGGACTGATTCACAAACGGCATTTGATGAATCAATCTTTTATTTTTTTCAGGATCTGGAAGAATTAAAAGAGTATACCAAAAAGAGTGGCTTAGGCGAGTGGTATATAGAAAAATACGATCTTGACGAAACTATAAATTTAGAAGATATTTGATCTATGGAAAAAATAGACTATTCAAAATTATTAAATGTGAAACATAGGAATAAGAAAAACTATGTTCGCACTGGCGATAAGCTTAAAGTTTATCTCGATTATCTAACGGCAATGCATCACAACGAAAACTCATTCGAGGATTTAGTTGCAATGAATAAGGGTTATGTACCCAGTTTAAGAAAAGATCGCTTTGATGGAGAGAGCTTCTGGCATTTTAAGGAAAGGCAAGAGCTTATCAAATATTATAATAAGTGGGTTAATTTATATGGCGAAAGATCCAGAGTTGACAATCGAAAAAGATATATCCAGACTTTTTAATTATGCCAAAAAATAAAGAAAAAAAATATCAAGATATCTACTCAAAGTTTATGCAAAATAGACTTTTTAAATCAGCGTTAAAAAATAAGAAATTGCAATTTATAGTAATTAAATAATTATAGAAAAATGAGTAATAAAAATATAATAGCAAAAGCAATAAATCGAGAAGTCATTAAAAATATGAGTTTGCAAGATTTACGAAAAGTTAATGTTATAGTAAATAAAGCATTAATGAATATAAACGAGAAAGAAAGAAAGTTAGTAAATAAAGAAAAAGTTGACTTTCCTAATTCATACGAAAAAATGACAAGTATTTTACAAGCATTGCAATAAATGCTTTTTTCATAAGATCAAAAACCTAGTGTAAAAGCTAGGTTTTTTTTTGCTTGCATTGTTTTTATTCTGGATCTAGTTTAAAGATCTTATGAAAAATAAAAATATATTTGGATATTATAATCACATTACAAGCAACGCTTGTATTTACAAAGCTTTTAAAAGAAAGCTTTTTTCTAATTCTACAGAGTGTGAGACTCTTTATAATAAAAATGTGACTTATAACACATTTAAAAAGAATCTTAATAAATTTTATAAATTAGAAAATGCATAAAATGAAAATAAAAGAATTAGAAAATAGATTAGGCACATTAAGTGTGCCGTCAAAAATGCCTTCTTACTCTTTCTCAATACCTGCGCAAAAATGTATAACGGGAAGTAAATTAAGATTAAAGAAAAACTCAACTTGTTCATCGTGCTATGCATTAAAAGGTCGTTATGTTTTTCCAAATGTAAAAGAAGCTTTGTTTAATCGATTAAATAAAATGAATAGTTTAGGCTTTGATAAGTGGACAGAATTGATGACAGAATTAATTAGCCGTAAAGAGAAGTCTGGTTTTTTTCGTTGGCACGATTCTGGTGATTTGCAGTCAATTGACCATTTAAAAGCTATTATTCAAATCGCTAATAATCTACCAGAATTAAAATTCTGGTTACCTACCAGAGAAATAAAAATTCTAAAGGATTATTTAAAAGAATCTGGATCAATTCCAGATAATTTAAATATAAGAATATCGGCTTTCTTTATTGGGTCGGCTTTAAATCCTAAGGAATTAAAAAAGCTTGGCTGTACTGGTTCTAGTGTAGGCTTTAAAAGCTCTTTTAATTGTCCATCAAGTAAGCAAGGAAATAAGTGTTTAGACTGTCGAGCTTGTTGGAATAAAAGCGTTCACAATGTGAATTATCATTTGCATTGATCCAGATTCAGAGTGATTAAAATTAAGCCTGTTTTTACAGGCTTTTTTTTGCGTCCAGATCCAGAGTGATACAAATTCGGACCGAATTGATCCAGAGTGACGGCTTTTAACAATGTATAAAGGCAAATAAAAGAGATAGGCTTTTAACGGCTTTAAAACGCTCTCTAAAGGGTTTTTATGTGGTGCGATATATAAACTATCATAAAAAGAAAAAAAATGCTCATAACACATAAAAAAACGCCGTTAAACGCAAAGTTTACACTAGTATACATATGTACACTAGTTTTTTGTCGGCAGATGGGGAGGAGGGGAGTCGACTGCGTGGCTAGTTGTGGCGTGGCGATGCATATATTGCCCTATAAAAAAATTAACTACTCATAGGCCATATGCTTGACATATCTCATTACGTACTTTACAAGCGTAATTATATGAACGCGGACAAAGACAAACTTGCTACAGACATACAACAAGCTATTGCAGAAGTTGCTGCTGATAAAGAACTTATGAAAGTCAAGAGTTTGTCCCGTCATAACCCCGAAAAAGTTGCTAAGATACTTTACTGGTATAGTATTGGCAAGAGTCAGACATATATAGTCGAGAAGCAGAAGATACCTAGGAATACTGTTATACAGGTATTGGTTGACTACGCTGACCATTTGGGCAAGTTGCGAGAGGTTGCGGGCAAGATTGCGGCCCGTAACTATATGAACCTCAGTAGCTTAGAAGAAGACTTGGTGGACAAGGTACGCGACAGGATGGAGAACGATCCAGAGATGGAGGTCAGCTTTCGGGACATCAAGGAGTTGTCTATAGCAAAGAGTAATGCATTCAGAGAGACTATGACATCTAGAGGCGAGGCTACACAGATCACAGAGGAGCGTAAGATAGTCACCCAAGAGGACTACGAGGATACTATCAAGGCAGCCAAGAAGAGATTACAGGATATGAAGAGAGTTGACCAACCGGAGATAATAGAAGACAACAATGATTGACAGTGATTATGATGAACTCTTTGACCGCATCCGTGGCAACTTAGGCGAGCATTTTGGTAACTATATGTTTATAGTTATGGATGACGATGGGGACTTATTTTATGATTATACTAACTACAGAGTAGGGCGTATGCTTGTAAAAGAAACCCAGATAGATATGGACCAAGATATGGATTCCGTAGAAATACTATGGGAAGCAGAGGAGGAAGAAGAATCAGAAGATGGAGTTGACATTTAGCAAGCATCCTTTCTTAGAGGGCCCTACGGACGAGGAGATATTGCTTTTAGCAGAGCACGACCCCAAGGTATTAGAGCAGTTGTATAATGCCCACGAGGGTAGGATAAAAGCCTCTGAAGATGATCCCGTACGGTACGGCTTTGACTTAGATGGCTGGGAACGTATGAGTAGTGCTCTAGGCAGATACAATGAATGCTTGGTACTAGGTGGTAATAGAAGTGGCAAGACTACTGGCTGTGCTAAGATAATTATGAAAGCAGTAATGGAGAACACTGACGGCCATATCGTATGCTTCAGTCAAAACGCCGATACATCTATTAAGGTACAGCAGTCCGCTGTATGGGAGATGATGCCCCGTGAGTTTCGTAAGAAAACAAAAAGTATCGAAGGTTATATAAATTATTCTATGCAAAATGGTTTTACTGGTAGTAGCTTTATCTTTCCAGATACTAGAACTAGAGTTGATTTTAAAACTTACACTCAGTTCAGCAATAATCAAACTATCCTGGAGGGATTTGAATTTGGGTTCAAGAGACCGGACAAACTAAACTTAGGAGCTTGGTTGGACGAGTACTTAGGAGATGCTACATTAGTAAATACTTTGAGGTTTAGATTAGCAACAAGAGATGCTAAGATGGTCATAGGTTTTACACCGATTGATGGATATACACCTTTTATCAGCGAGTATCTGAAGGGCGCTGAAACAACACAAACCAGAAGTGCGCAGCTTTTGAAAGATAGACAAGTACCTATAGAGCAGTACAGTCCAGACAGAGATGCTGGAGTAGTGTATCTACATTCTGATGAGAATCCTTTTGGGGGCTATGATAGAATAGCTAAAGACCTTAGAGGCCGGCCAGAGGATGAGATACTAGTACGGGCATATGGAGTGCCTGTAAAGTCTATGACATCGCTGTTACCTTTATTCAACACTGAGCTAAATGTATTATCTGAAGTACCAAATAAAAGAGGAAGAACCTTCCCGGACATATCTGATAAGTCCAACTACTCTTGTTATATGGTGGTCGACCCCGCCGGCGCTAGAAACTATGTTGCGATATGGGCGGGAGTGGATAGAGATGGTAGGGTCTTTATTCGTAGAGAGTGGCCCGACCGTGATACATATGGCGAGTGGGCAGTTTTTGGGGATCCAAAGTGGAGGTTTGGACCAGCATCAAAAAAGATCGGACTCAATGTAGAAGGCTATGTAGATCTCTTCAAGGAAATAGAAGAAGATTTAGATATTAAAGTGGTAGAGCGAATAGGTGACTCTAGATACTTTGCTAGAGAGAATGAGAACAATGATGATTTGTTTACAGCGTTCTACGATCACGGTATGCATTTTTATCCTAGTGATGGTAGACAAGAGGAGCTAGGTATAAGTGCATTGGATGAGTGGTTTAGTTACAATCCAAATGTAGAGGTAGACGATGCAAACCAGCCTATGTGTTATATACATAGTGATTGCGGTAACCTAATAGATTCTTTAATTAACTACAACTCAAGCGGAAAGTCTGACGAACCCCTCAAGGACTTCTTTGATGTAATTAGATATCTTAGGATGTCTAACTCCGGAGAAGGGCCAGATCATATTGATGCGAGGAGTTTACTAACAACAACTAATACAAAAGGAGGCTACTAATGGCCAAAAAAAGACTAACAGAAATATCAGAAGAATACGGCATTCCATTTGAGGAAGGCTTGGACATAACGTTCAGAGAACTAGAAGAAGAGATGGTATCTGGCACAGGTAAAAACACGTGGATAAACGAAGACGGTCAAAGAATACTGGATGAGTTTATTTCTATGCCTGTTTTATACAGGGGTCCAATAATCACACAAGCATTAAATCCTAATTATGTTATGGTTTACTTGAAAGAACAAGTAAAGAAAGTCAAGGTTAAGATACCTAGAAGAATGCAAGGTATGTTAACAAAAGGTAAGCTTATATACTTCGAGGCAGACAACAGTGGATTCGAGCCCAAATACAATTGGGTAAAAACACCACAAAGAGGTTGATAGCTATGATATTATATTAAATAAACTATGGATAGTGACTCAACTTCAGAAGCTCTTACGTACGTAGGTAAAGAGCCCGATATCAAAACATTGTGCTATGCGTACGATCAAACTGTAATGGAACTTGAATCCTACTTTGATTTGTGCCGTAATAGCTATGATGACCGCAGAAATATGTGGCCAGGCAAGAGCCGTGACCACAGAAAGCACGGAGCTGATGCTTTTCCTTGGGAAGGTGCTGCTGATATGGAGGCGCATACTATAGATGAGCGCATTACTAGATTGGTTGCGTTATTTATATCTTCATTGAATCGTTCTAACATTCGTGCATTCCCAGTGGAAAGTGGAGACATTGCACGTAGTAAACTAGTATCTAGTTTTTTGAAGTGGATGGTATCCAGTGGATACATACCAAGATTCAAGAAAGAAATGGAACTAGGTGCCAACTATTTACTTGAGCGAGGTATATTGATTACATATGTAGGTTGGTTACGAGAGGACAGAACTTATTTGCAAAGTTTGACACTAGAGCAAATAGCAGAAGTAAACCCAATAGTTGCAGAAGCTATTTTAGATGGAGACAATGATTCTGATTTAGTAGGATTGATGTTGAACTCATTTCCGGGCTTGTTAGAAAAAAGAGCTAAGAAAGCCATCAAGGATCTTAGAAAAAAAGGTGAAGCAGAGTTACCAATAGTAAGAAGACAAGTAAACGCACCAGAGGTAAAGACATTAGCACCAGATGGTGATTTCTTTTTCCCTCCGTATGTAACGGACCCACAAAGAGCACCGTACTGCTTTTGGCGTACTTACTACACAGCACAAGAATTACAGAACAAAGTAATAACTGATGGTTGGGATGCTGACTTTGTAGATTATATTATAGAGCACTACAGAGGCGTAAACATAGATAGTATAGAAAGAGAACAAGAGGGCCGTAGAAGTATATCATTAACAGATAATGCATACGAGGCTAATGAGCTCATAGAGATTGTGTACGGATATCAAAGATTGATAGATCCAGAAGATGGATCAGAGGGTATCTACTGTACAGTATTTCATAAAGAATTTAATGGTAACGAGCAATCACCAGGATTTGCTAAGTTTGAGTTACTGAATGGATACGAAGATTATCCCGTAGTAGTAAGTAAACTATCAGAGGATAGTAAACGATTATATGATACTCAAACAATACCAGATGTATTGAGAGGTATACAGAATCAAGTAAAAGTAGAAAGAGATTCTAGAATTGATAGAAACAGTATTGCTACATTACCTCCGATTTTACATCCAGTAGGACAAGCACCTACAGATTGGGGACCGGGCAGAATGATACCATACAGACGTAAGGGTGATTTAGATTTTGCTCCTACGCCGCCACCTCCTACAGGTTCTATAGAAATGGAAAGAACTATGGAAGATCAAGCGGATAGATTATGTGGATTGGATGAAACATCTGCTATCAGCCAAGTTCGTAAACAATTTTTAGTTGATAAATTTTTACAACACTCAGCAGAAGTATTGCAAATGTGTTATAGATGTTATCAAAGATTTGGGCCGGAGTCTACATTTTTCAGAGTTACAGGATCTCCAGATCCACAAGTATTTGATAGAGGCAACCCAGATGAAAACTTTGATATAATAATTAATTATGATGTTCTTAACAATGACCCACAGACTCAAGAGAGCAAACTCCAACAAATGGTTGCACTTACGCAATTGGATCGTAACGGTCGAATTGATGTTAACAGTCTTCTCGACAGTGCTGCTTTTGCTGTTGATCCGGTTCTTGCGGATAGTGTACTTCAACCCGTTGAAGCGGCTCAAGAGCAAGTTGTCAAACAAGTAACCGATGATTTATCTAAGATCTTTGCGGGTATTGAAATGCCAGCTCGACCTAATGGTGCGCAGATTGCGTTACAGATTATACAGCAGTATGCTTCTCAGCCAGATGTTGCTAATCGCTTGCAGTCCGATGAAGCCTTTGCCGATAGAATCGAAAAGTACGCTGGACAATATACATTCCAAATGCAACAAATGCAGAATGCTCAAATCGGAAGAGTTGGTACAGAACCAGCTCAGATGGGAGATGTTCAAACACAAGGAATGTAATATGAATCTTTTTGGTCAAATTTTTGGCGGCAATTTTAACAAAAAACCGAAATTGCCAGATTTCGATTCTTTTCCTTTTTTGGGTACAGTTGTAGATGGAGAAATAGTACCAAAGCAAATTGAGGAGATAGATATGCTTGGATCTCAACCAGCACAAAAAGAACCAGATCAGACGCAGGATCTGTTTCAATTGTCCTTAAAAACTCCAAGCACTTTGAAATCATCTGGTACAGTTGAGCAACAAACACAAAACCTAAACGAAGTATATAATGTAGTGAAAGAAGTATTTCCCGAACAAACTGCTATATCATCTATACTGGGAAGTATACAGGTTGAAGCCCCATCTTTCGGTTATACTCAGAAAGAAGATGGAGTTACGATTGGCGGCGAAGGATTGTTTCAATTTACAAAGGGACACAGAGATTGGTACAAGGAATACAGGGAAGAGAATAATCTTGAAGATAGTACACTAAGCCAAATGAAATATGTGAGAGAGGCTATATATGGAAAAGGTAAGTACACAGAGAGACTAGGTTACGGAAACGCTGCAAAAATTAGAAAAGCGTTTGAGGGAGATGATCCACAGTTTGCAGCAGATATGTTGTTGGATAGATTTTTTAACCCAGAGAGTAAAGATACTAGAAATTTAAGGAGAACATATTCTCAAGAGTTTTATAATCAGCTGGGTAATTAATAATTTATGAGCTTACAAGAAGATTTAAAAGCGTTATCTAATCACGAGCACTTTGCTCGTTTACTACAAGTAATCAGCGATCTCCGCGAAGAAACCATAGAGGAGTTACATAATGCTCCATCTGAAAAAATACAGCAAATATCTGGACGTATTCTGACATACGATCAACTTCTCCAGATGTGCGATTGGCGAAACTTACAAAAAAAGTTCGGAGATAGAATTTAGGGTATTGTCAAGTACCTTATAATATAATCATCGCATCCACTCAGCGTTGAGGAGTGTACAACATTATGTCAGAAGAAATCACAACGGAAGTCGCCCAATCCGTACCAACAGAGGCGCAACAGTCAAATATATCAGCAGCGGATTTTGTCACCCGCCGCTTGGGGCAAAACACCCCACCAGTTGAAGCAAAAGAAGAAGAGGTAAAAGAAGCTACGGATGAGAGTCCCGTAGTAGAAAATACAGAGTCTGAAGTTGCTGAACAAACAGAAGAACCACAAGGTTCTGATGATGTTCTTTCACAGTTAGATCTAGATGATATGTCCGAAGATGACCTCAAGGAACTATCTGAAAAGTTAGGTAGTAGAGCAGTTGCTCGCTATGGTGAACTTACAGCAAAGCGTAAAGCAGCTGAAGCAAAACTTAGCGAACTGCAAAGCAAACTTGACGAACAAAGTCCACTGAATCCAACAGAAGATATTGATAACAATCCTTACTCTAATTTAGAATCCTTAGAGGATTTACAAGGTAAAGCAAAGGAAGTTAATCAAGTCATTGAATGGGCGGAGGATACATTGTTCAGTGCAGATGGCTCTGGTCCAGATGATGAGATCGCAGAAGTAGAAGGTAAGGCACTTACGAAAGCTGAAGTTAGAGCAAGTTTGCTCAATGCTAGAAAAGCTAGAGATAAGTTTTTGCCCGCTCAACTTAGAACTCTTCAAACGGTAGAACAATCAAATCAATTAGAAGGCGCTTTTACAGAAAAGGCACAAGAAGAATTGACTTGGTTAAAAGGTGAAGACAACGATCTTCGGAAACAATATGAAGCTATTATAGGAGACGAAAGATTCCAAAAATTAAGAGAATCAGCCGGTCCAGAAATAAGGCCTCAACTTAATTACTTAATGGCACACGCTGCCAATAGTATTTATGGTAGGCAACTGGTCAAAGGCGGAGTTGGTAGTCCAACCCTAAATCCTACAAGAACCGGTTCAACCGGCGCAAGCACATCAGAGAAAACAGTGAAAAAGTCTACTAAGGCGCTTAAAGATCTTAGTCAACGTTTTAAATCAAGTGGCAATAAAAGTGATTTTATATCTCTCAGAACACTACAATTAAAAAACCGATAATTATTAAATAAAATGTCATTCTCAGATACATTCGATCCAAGTGCTCCCAGTGCAACAACTGGACAGGGGCCGGCAATTTCTAACAGAGAAGATTTGACAGATGTGTTGTCTATTCTTGCTCCGGAAGAAACTCCGATCCTTTCCTCTGCTCAAAAGCAGAGTGCATCAAGTACGTTTGTTGAGTGGTCAGTTGATAAGTTAGCAGATCCAAGCACCGCAGGTGTTTCGGAAGGTGCTGACGTAACAGCTTTCACCGACAAATTTGCATCTCGTGCACGTTTAGGAAACTACGTGCAAAAGTTCCGCCGTGACTATATGGTATCAGACCTCCAAGAGGCTGTTGATTCCGTTGGCCCAGCTAAAGTTGCTCAAGCAGAAGCTAAAGCAATCCGCGAGTTAAAACGCGACATTGAAGCTACAATCTCTAGCAACAATGCAAAAGCTGCTGAAAACGGTGCTGGTACTCCTTATACATTACAAGGGCTAGGCAAATGGCTAGCAACTGGTGCTACTGGAGATATTGCTGTTGATTCAGATATTCCATCTGACTTCCGCACACCAGCTGGTAACAACCACACAGACGGTAACTTCACAGAAACTACATTCAATGATCAAATCAGTTCAATCTTCCGCCAAACTGGAAATGTTGACAGTCTTGTTCTTGTAGCTGACACAAACCTACGCCGCGACATCTCTGATTTCGCTCGTTTCGGTGCAGATGTTGGTACAAGCAACTCACGTGACTTCAACTTTGATGGTAACGCTGGTAGCATTAAACTATCAGTTGATTTATATCAATCAGATCACGGTATTGTTTCTATCGTCAATGCTAACCCATCTGCTTTCTCAGCTGCTTCTATCGCTAGAACAACTACTGGAGATGCTGGTTACTTAATTAACCCAGAATACGCTGGTATTCACGAGTTAATTCCAATGGGCTCAACACGTCTACCTAATTTAGGTGGTGGTGAGCGTGGCTTCGTAGATTGTGCGTTAACACTAGCTGTTTATCACCCACAAGCTCACGGTAAAATTACTGATCTTGATTAATATATAGGAGGTAAAATAAAATGAGTACACAAGCACTTAAAAACGACAAGTCAATCCAAGGATTAGCTACTTACAC
>VMHT01174939.1_pt1 | contig 12853 bp, 9 predicted proteins | sample 4693611 | NCBI WGS metagenome assembly VMHT01 (sample SAMN12280063, study PRJNA550983) | marine metagenome | isolation source: seawater sampled from same location over 5 years 0.02-0.2 micron viral filtrate | place: USA: collected off the coast of southern California halfway between the port... ... | reverse complement strand
GGCGGCGATCGCGACCAGGGCGTCGCCGCCGCTGATCAGGTCGGCGCGGCTGGACAGCACCCGGATGCTGCCTTCGCCGGCCACCGGCGCCGGCGGTTCAGGCTCCGGCTCGGTGGGCGTCGGTGACGGGCCGCCCGACGGGGCCGGCGAGGAGCTCGAGCCGCCGCCGCAGGCGGTGGTCAGTAAGGCCAGTAGGACGAGCAGGGCGATACCGGCGTACCGGTTCACGGGCATCTTCATCAGGGCACTCCGCTGGCCGGCATGGATGCCGGTCCGTTGTTATTAAAATGGCGCGTTGCCTGACAGTATCCACCGGCCGGCGGAGGGCGGTTGTTGGAGGCTCGTTGCGGATTGTTGTACTGGTGTACCAAGTGTTGCGGCGGGGCAAAAAAAAGCGAACCTGGCCGGGTTCGCTTTCTGGTCCCGAAGGACCGGACAGAGCGCCGCGGGGCGGCGGCTATCGGTTACTTGCGGTCGCTGAGCGCGGTCATTTCACGCTCGGTCTCGCCGGTGTAGAGCTGGCGGGGACGGCCGATCTTGTAGGGATTGGAGATCATCTCGTTCCAGTGCGCGATCCAGCCCACGGTGCGGGACAGGGCGAAGATCACGGTGAACATGGAGGTCGGGATGCCGATCGCCTTGAGAATGATCCCGGAGTAGAAGTCCACGTTCGGGAACAGCTTCTTCTCTTTGAAGTAGGGGTCGTTCAGGGCGATCTCTTCGAGCTTCATGGCCAGCTCGAGTTGCGGATCGTTGACACCCAGCTCGTTGAGCACTTCGTGGCAGGATTCGCGCATCACGGTGGCACGCGGGTCGTAGTTCTTGTAGACCCGGTGGCCGAAGCCCATCAGCTTGAACGGATCGTTCTTGTCCTTGGCCTTGGCGATGTACTCGTCGATGTTGGAGATGTCGCCGATCTCGTCGAGCATGTTCAGCACCGCTTCGTTGGCACCGCCGTGGGCGGGGCCCCAAAGGGCGGAAATGCCGGCGGCGATGCAGGCGAACGGGTTGGCACCGGAGGAGCCGGCCAGGCGCACCGTGGAGGTGGAGGCGTTCTGCTCGTGGTCGGCGTGCAGGATGAAGATCTTGTCCATGGCGCGGGCCAGGGTCGGGCTGACCTTGGTTTCCTCGCACGGGTTGCCGAACATCATGTGCAGGAAGTTTTCCGCATAACCGAGGTCGTTGCGCGGATACATCAGCGGCTGACCGAGACCGTACTTGTAGCACATGGCCGCGATGGTGGGCATCTTCGCGATCAAACGGAACGCGGTGATTTCCCGGTGGGTGGGGTTATTGATGTCCAGCGAGTCATGATAGAACGCGGACAGCGCCCCCACCACGCCACACATGATGGCCATCGGGTGCGCGTCGCGGCGGAAGCCGTTGAACAGATTGCGGATCTGCTCGTGCACCATGGTGTGGTTTTTGACGGTGCTGACAAAGGTCTCTTTCTCCTCGGCGGTGGGCAGTTCACCGTTGAGCAGGAGGTAGCACACTTCAAGATAGTCCGACTTGGCGGCCAGTTCCTCGATGGAATAGCCCCGATGCAGCAGTTTGCCCACTTCACCGTCGATGAAGGTGATTTTTGATTCGCAGGAAGCGGTGGACGTGAAACCCGGGTCGAAGGTAAAGATGCCGTTGGCGGTCAGGGAAGAAACGTCGATCACGTCACGGCCCAGGGTGGGCGTATGGATCGGCAGTTCCAGATCGTCCCGGCCCTCTACCTTGAGAATGGCTTTCTTCTCGGTCATGGGAATTTCTCCTCGGTGAATAGAGGGTCCCTACTGGGAAGGTCCTCCAGAGCGCGGGGGACGTTAAAGTTTTGGTGGGTCTTTGTCAACGAGAAGCCGGCCCCCGGCGGGGGCGACTTTTGTAGGGTAAACAGGCTATTACGGCGCTTCGCGACGGGCCCGCCGCAAAGGGCCGTTAAAAAACAAGGGATTAACCGCCCAGGTCCCGCCAGCGCCGGATGAGGGGGCGGTCCGCGGGGCCGGCTAAGATAAAAGTCGCAGTTTGCCGTTTGTTTTGCCGTAAGCGCGGCGATATACTGCCGCCCGCGAAGGAGTCTCCGGCCCCGTTCCGATCGGTTTTTCGCCGTTCGGGACCAAGCAGGAGTTCCCTGTGGGCTCCAACCCCGGCCCGGGCACCATCGGCTTTATCCGCATTCACACTCTGATGTCGCCGTTGATGCCAAGTTCCCGATAACCGCTCCGGTGTATCCGGGGCCCGGCAAAAGTGTAGGCTACCGTGAACGATAAGAGACCCGTTAACCTCGATCTAACGACGATCAAGTTCCCGGTCACCGCCATTGCATCCATCACTCACCGTATTACTGGCGTGGCCATTTTCGTTGCCATCCCCGTCTTGCTGTGGATGCTGGATCGCTCCTTGGCGTCCCCCGAGAGCTTTGCGGACCTGAAACAGCTGATGACCTCGCCCCTCGCCAAATTGGTGGTCTGGGCGATCCTGGCCGTCATTCTTTATCACCTGGTCGCCGGTATCCGCCATTTGATTATGGATATGGGCATGGGTGAGACCCTGGAAGGTGGACGTCGTGGCGCCTTCGCCACTTTCGTTGTCACCGCGGTACTGATTCTGTTGGCAGGAGCCTGGGTATGGTAACCAGTGTAACGAGCCTGGGCCGTAACGGCCTTTATGATTGGCTGATCCAGCGGGTTTCCGCTGTGGTGATCGCCGTGTACGTGATCGGCATGCTGGGCTTTCTGATCGCCCAGCCGGATCTGGATTACGGCACCTGGAGTGCCTTCATGGGCTCCGTGCCCATGCAGATCGCTAACACCCTTCTGTTGTTCTCCGTGGCCGCCCACACCTGGATCGGCCTGTGGAGCGTGACCACCGACTATCTGACCAGCCTGACCTTCGGCAAAGCGGCCACCAGTGTTCGTCTGGTGGTGCAGATGGCCATCGCGCTGCTGCTGCTTGTGTACCTGCTGTGGGGCCTGCTGATGATCTGGGGAGGCGCATAATCCATGTCCATTCGTACCATCACCTTTGACGCGATCGTCGTTGGCGGCGGGGGCGCAGGCATGCGTGCTTCCCTGCAGATGGCGCAGTCCGGTTTCAAAACCGCGCTGATTTCCAAAGTATTCCCGACCCGTTCGCACACGGTGTCCGCCCAGGGCGGTATCACCTGCGCGATCGCCTCCGCCGATCCCAATGACGATTGGCGCTGGCACATGTACGACACGGTGAAGGGCTCCGACTATATCGGTGACCAGGAGGCCATCGAATACATGTGCCAGGTGGGCCCGGAAGCGGTGTTCGAGCTGGACCACATGGGTCTGCCGTTCTCCCGCACCGAGGAAGGCCGCATCTACCAGCGTCCTTTCGGTGGCCAGTCCAAGAATTTCGGTGAGGGTGGCCAGGCCGCCCGCACCTGTGCCGCCGCCGACCGTACCGGTCACGCGCTGCTGCACACCCTTTACCAGCAGAACCTCAAGAACGGCACCCAGTTCTACAACGAATGGTACGCCGTGGATCTGGTGAAGGACGCCGACGATAACGTCTGCGGTGTGATCGCGATCAGCATCGAGACCGGCGAGACCGTGTTCTTCAAAGCCAAGGCCACGGTGTTCGCCACCGGCGGCGCCGGCCGTATCTACTCCTCCACCACCAACGCCCTGATCAACACCGGCGATGGCGTGGGCATGGCCCTGCGTGCCGGCGTGCCGGTGCAGGACATGGAAATGTGGCAGTTCCACCCCACCGGCATTGCCGGCGCGGGTACCCTGGTCACCGAAGGGTGCCGGGGCGAGGGCGGCTACCTTATTAATAAGGACGGCGAGCGCTTCATGGAGCGCTACGCGCCCAACGCCAAGGACCTCGCGTCCCGTGACGTGGTGGCCCGCTCCATGATGATGGAGATCCTCGACGGCCGCGGCGACGGCCCGGACGGCGACTACGTCTATCTGAAGCTGGATCATCTCGGCGAGGAAGTGCTGCACAGCCGTCTGCCCGGTATTTGCGAGCTGTCCATCACCTTCGCCCAGGTGGACCCGGTCAAGGAACCGATCCCGGTGGTGCCCACCTGTCACTACATGATGGGCGGCATCCCCACCAACGTGAACGGCCAGGCGCTCAAGTTCAGCGGCGGCCACGAAGGCGAGGATCAGTTCGTCAACGGCCTGTTCGCGGTGGGCGAGGTAGCCTGCGTGTCGGTACACGGCGCCAACCGTCTGGGCGGCAACTCGCTGCTCGACCTGGTGGTGTTCGGCCGCGCGGCGGGTCTGCACATCGAAGAGGCGCTGCGTCAGGGCATGACCCAGTACGAGCCCAGCGAAGAGGACCTGGAGCGGGCGCTGAGCCGCGTCAACCGCTGGAACGAGTCCAAGGACGGCGAATCCGTGTCCTCGCTGCGCAAGGAACTGCAGAGCACCATGCAGAATCACTTCGGTGTATTCCGCAAGGGTGATCTGATGGAAGAGGGCGTTCAGAAGCTGGCCAAGTTGCGCGAGCGCATCGCCAACGCCCATCTCGAGGACAAGAGCCAGTCCTTCAACACCGCCCGTGTCGAAGCGCTGGAACTGGACAACCTGCTGGAAGTCGCGGAAGCCACCGCGCTGGCGGCGTCCGGACGCACCGAAAGCCGGGGCGCCCATTCCCGCTACGACTTCCCGGATCGTGACGACGAAAACTGGCTGTGCCATTCCGTGTTCGACCCCAAGTCGAAAAAACTGGGCAAGCGGGATGTGAACTTCAAGCCGAAGACCGTCGATACCTTCCAGCCGAAGATCCGGACCTACTAACGGAGGCGCGTAGCCATGAAAGTCAGTATCTATCGCTACAACCCGGACACCGACCGCGAACCGTCCATGAAAGAGTACGAGGTGGACACCCAGGGCAAGGACCTGATGGTGCTCGACGTGCTCAATCTGGTCAAAGAGCAGGACCCGTCGATGGCCTACCGCCGGTCCTGCCGGGAAGGCGTTTGCGGTTCCGACGGCATGAACATCAACGGCAAGAACGGCCTCGCCTGTATCACCCCGCTGTCTGAAGTGGCGCCGGGTGTGAAGGAAGGCAAGAAGCCGCTGGTGCTGCGCCCGCTGCCCGGCCTGCCGGTGATTCGCGACCTGGTGGTGGACATGACCATGTTCTACAACCAGTACGAGAAGGTGCAGCCGTACCTGCAGAACGACACGCCGGCGCCGGCCATCGAGCGCCTGCAGACGCCGGAGGACCGGGCCAAGCTGGACGGCCTCTACGAGTGCATTCTGTGCGCGTGCTGCTCCACCAGCTGCCCCAGCTTCTGGTGGAACCCGGAGAAGTTCCTGGGTCCGGCGGCGCTGCTGCAGAGCTACCGGTTCCTGGCGGACAGCCGCGACGAGGCCACCGAGGAGCGCCTGTCGCGCCTGGATGACCCGTTCAGCCTGTTCCGGTGCCACGGCATCATGAACTGCGTGAGCGTCTGCCCCAAGGGGCTGAACCCAACGCGGGCCATCGGCCACATCCGGTCCATGCTCCTGGAACGGGGCGTGTAACGGAAAGCGAAGAAGGCGGCCTGCGGGCCGCCTTTTTTATGGGCGCCTTCCCCGGCTGCAAATTGTATCCGGATGCGACGGAAGGGTTCGGGGAAGGGTGGCTTTGGTTAAGCTTGAGATCGGTGCCGTCGCCCCCATGCCTTTATAGAGGGCCGGTAAGCGTTAGACGTTGGTGGGATTGCGGTCAGGAGAAAAAAGACCGATAAGTCATTTTCTCCGTAGACGCCTAACAAAACCACCACAAAGGTACTACACTAGGTGGCGGTTTCGGCAACCCCGGAGCCGCCAGACAGCAAGTGGGCCGGAGCTTAAAAGGTGCCGGTCCGTAAACAGCGATGAGCGCGGGTAACAGGGTCGCAGCCCTGTGGACAGAGCAGAATACATGCCCACAGGCGTGACGTTCGCCCGGCTAAGGAACGAGCGACGATGCAAGACAGTTCCATGTACCGTCAGTGGCAGTCCTCCCATATCGGGGGCTCCAATGCGGCCTATGTTGATGAACTGTACGAATCCTATCTGACTGATCCCAATTCCGTGCCGGAAGACTGGCGCGCCTACTTCGAAAAGCTGCCCTCCAACGGCGCCGTTGAGTCCGATGTCCCCCATTCGGCGGTCCGTGAGTATTTCCTGCTCGAAGCCAAGAACAAGTCCCGTGTGCAGAAAGTCGGCGCCGGCGCCGTCAGCAGCGAGCATGAACGCCGCCAGGTGCGGGTGCTTCATCTGATCGCCGCGTACCGCAACCGGGGCCATCAGGTGGCCAAGCTGGACCCGCTCGGTTTGATGGAGCGCGAGGCGGTCTCCGACCTGGAGCTGGCGCACCACGGCCTGAGCAAGGCGGACATGGACACGGTGTTCCAGACCGGCAACCTGTTCATCGGTAAGCCGGAAGCCACCCTGCGCGAGATCATGGACTGCCTGAAGGGCACCTATTGCTCCACGGTGGGCTGTGAGTACATGCACATCGTCAACACCGCCGAGAAGCGCTGGCTTCAGCAGCGGCTGGAGGGCGTGCGCAGCCACCCGCAGTACGGCGCCGACATCAAGAGCCATATTCTCGAGCGTCTGACCGCCGCCGAAGGCCTGGAAAAATACCTGGGCAGCCGTTACCCCGGCACCAAGCGTTTCGGCCTGGAAGGCGGCGAATCGATGATTCCGCTGATGGACGAGATGATCCAGCGGGTCGGCAGTTACGGCGCCAAGGAGATGGTGATCGGCATGGCCCACCGTGGCCGCCTGAATCTGCTGGTCAACATCCTCGGCAAGAGCCCCCGCGATTTGTTCGGCGAGTTCGAGGGCAAGAGCTTCAACGAAAACGGTTCCGGCGACGTGAAGTACCACCAGGGCTTCTCGTCCAACGTGCAGACCTCCGGCGGCGAAGTGCATCTGGCGCTGGCCTTCAACCCGTCCCACCTGGAGATCGTGTCGCCGGTGGTGGAGGGGTCGGTGCGCGCCCGGCAGGATCGCCGCAACGACGCCGGCGGGGACCAGGTGGTGCCGATTCTGATTCATGGTGACGCGGCGTTCGCCGGTCAGGGCGTGGTCATGGAGACCTTCCAGATGTCCCAGACCCGCGGCTTCAAGACCGGCGGCACCCTGCACGTGATCGTCAACAACCAGGTCGGCTTCACCACCAGCCGCCGTGACGACGCCCGCTCCACCGAGTACTGCACCGACGTGGCGAAGATGGTTCAGTCGCCGATCTTCCACGTCAACGCGGACGATCCGGAAGCGGTCTACTTCGTCACCCAGCTGGCGGTGGACTACCGCATGCAGTTCAAGAAGGACGTGGTGATCGACCTGATCTGCTACCGTCGTTCCGGTCACAACGAGGCGGACGAGCCGTCCTCCACGCAGCCGCTGATGTACAAGAAGATCAAGTCGCACCCGTCCAGCCGCACGCTGTACGCCGAGCGTCTGATCAACGAGCAGATACTCTCCGAGCAGGACGCGCAGAAGATGGTCGACGACTATCGCGACGCGCTGGACGAGGGCAACCACGTGGTCAAATCACTGGTGCGCGAGCCCAACAAGTCCCTGTTCGTGGACTGGAGCCCCTACGTCGGCCATCAGGTCGAGGACGACTGGGACACCGGTTACCCGCTCAAGAAACTCCAGGATCTGGCCAACCGTCTGGAAACCGTGCCCGAGGGCGTGGTGCTGCAGCGGCAGGTGAAGAAGATTCTCGAGGACCGCCGCAAAATGACCGCCGGCGCCATGTCGATCAACTGGGGTTACGGCGAGACCCTCGCCTACGCCAGCCTGCTGGACCAGGGCGTGATGGTGCGGCTCACCGGCCAGGATTCCGGGCGCGGTACCTTCTCGCACCGCCATGCGGTGCTGCACAACCAGAAGAACGGCGAGGACTATGTGCCTCTGGCCCACCTTCAGGAAGGTCAGCCGCGCTTTGATATCTACGATTCGCTGCTCTCCGAGGAGGCGGTGCTGGGCTTCGAGTACGGCTACGCCACCACCACCCCGGAAGCACTGATCGTCTGGGAAGCGCAGTTCGGTGATTTCGCCAACGGCGCCCAGGTGGTGATCGACCAGTTCATGTCCTCCGGCGAAGCCAAGTGGGGGCGTTTGTGCGGCCTCACCCTGTTGCTGCCGCACGGCTACGAAGGTCAGGGCCCGGAGCACTCCTCCGCCCGGCTGGAACGCTTCCTGCAGCTGTGCGCCGAGCACAACATGCAGGTGTGCGTGCCCACCACCCCGGCGCAGATTTTCCATCTGCTGCGGCGCCAGGCGGTGCGGCCGCTGCGCAAGCCGCTGGTGGTGATGACGCCGAAGAGCCTGCTGCGTCACAAGCGCGCCAAATCGTCCCTGGAGGATTTGTCCGAAGGCCGTTTCCAGACCGTTCTGGACGACCGCGCCGACATCGACCACAAGGACATCAAACGCGTGGTGATGTGCTCCGGCAAGGTGTTCTACGACCTGCTGGAAAAACGCGAGTCGGACGACCTCAACGACACCGCGCTGGTGCGCATCGAGCAGCTGTATCCGTTCCCGGAAAAGCGTCTCCAGGAAGTCCTGGAAAGTTACCCCAATCTGGAAAATCTGGTGTGGTGCCAGGAAGAGCCGATGAACCAGGGCGCCTGGTACTGCTCGCAGCACCATATGTTCCGGGTGGCGCGGGCGGTCAACGACAAACTGCATGTGCATTACGCCGGCCGTGACATGGCGGCGGCCCCGGCGGTGGGCTCCATGTCCCTGCACGTGGAACAGCAACAGCGTCTCGTCGAAGACGCCTTCCAGATCAACTGAGCGACAGCCAACCGAGATAGGGTTAAGGAATAAGCATGGCGACAGACATCAAAGCCCCACAGTTTCCCGAATCCGTAGCGGACGGCACCGTGGCGACCTGGCACAAGAAAGAAGGCGAGGCGGTCAAGCGTGACGAGCTGCTGGTGGACATCGAAACCGACAAAGTAGTGCTGGAGGTGGTGGCCCCCAGCGACGGTGTGGTGGCGAAGATCATCAAGGACGAAGGCGACACCGTGGAAAGCCAGGAAGTACTGGGTCAGCTGGAAGCCGGCAGCGGCGCCGGCGGCGCGGACAGCGGTGACGACAAGGACGAAGATAAGGACGCCGCGAAAGACAGCGGAGACGACGACAAGGGCGAACAGAAACAAGCGCCCGCGGCGGACGATAAAGGCGCGCAGCAGCAAGACGAGGAGGGCGGTGACAAGGACGCCCAGGCCGGTCCCGCGGCGCGCAAGATGATGAGCGAACACAACCTCTCCGCGTCCGACGTCAAGGGCAGCGGCCGCGACGGCCGCATCACCAAGGAAGACGTGGAGAAAGCCCTGGCCAGCCGCGAGGAGCGCAAGCAGTCCTCCGCCGGCGAGACCAAAAGCGACGCGCCCAAGGCCGCGCCGATTCCGGCACCGGAACCGGGCGAGCGGGAAGAGCGCCGGGTACCGATGACCCGTCTGCGCAAGCGCATCGCCGAGCGCCTGGTGTCCGCGCAACAGAACGCGGCCATGTTGACCACCTTCAACGAGGTCAACATGAAGCCGATCATGGATATGCGCAAGAACTACAAGGACGCCTTCGAGAAGGCCCACGGCGTTCGTCTTGGTTTCATGGGCTTCTTTACCCGCGCTTGTGTGGAAGCACTCAAACGCTTCCCGGAAGTGAACGCCTCCATCGACGATGACGACGTGGTCTACCACGGTTACTACGACATCGGCATGGCGGTATCCACCGAGCGCGGTCTGGTGGTGCCGGTGGTGCGCGACGCGGACCAGAAGGGCCTCGCGGAAGTGGAATCGCAGATCATCGATTACGGCCAGAAGGCTCAGAAGGGCAAGCTGTCCATCGATGAAATGACCGGCGGCACCTTCACCATTTCCAACGGTGGCGTGTTCGGCTCCCTGATGTCGATGCCGATCCTCAACCCGCCGCAGACCGCCATTCTGGGCATGCACAAAATCCAGGAACGGCCCATGGCGGTGGACGGTGAAGTGAAGATTCTGCCGATGATGTATCTGGCGCTGTCCTACGACCACCGTCTGATCGACGGTAAGCAGGCGGTGCAGTTCCTGGTCGCGGTGAAGAACTTTATCGAGGATCCGGCGCGGCTGCTGCTGGACATTTAAAGGATTAGTTATGGCTGATAAATACGATGTCATCGTCATCGGCGGCGGCCCCGGCGGTTACGTCGCCGCGATTCGCTGCGCGCAGCTGGGCTACAACACGGCCTGCATCGAGAAGCGCGTCAACAAACAGGACCAGCCGGCACTCGGCGGCACCTGCCTGAACGTGGGCTGTATTCCGTCCAAGGCGCTGCTGGATTCCTCCTGGAAGTACCATGAGGCGGAGCACGCGCTCGCCGATCACGGCGTGGGCGTGGGCAAACTGAGCCTGGATCTGGACACCATGCACCAGCGCAAGGACAAAGTGGTGCAGCAGCTCACCGGCGGCGTGGCCTCCCTGTTCAAGTCGAACAAGGTCACCTGGCTGCAGGGCAGCGGCCAGCTCAAGGCCAACAAGCAGGTGCAGTTCTCGCCGCTGGACGGCGACGAACAGACCCTGGAAGCCGAACACGTGATTCTCGCCGCCGGTTCCGTGCCGGTGGACATTCCGGTGGCCGAGGTGGATCAGAAGATCATTGTCGATTCCACCGGCGCGCTGGAATTCGATTCCGTGCCCAAAAAGCTGGGCGTAATCGGCGCCGGCATCATCGGCCTGGAGCTGGGCAGCGTCTGGGCCCGCCTCGGCAGTGAAGTGAAGGTGCTCGAAGCGGTGGATACGTTCCTGCCCACCGTGGACCGGCAGATCGGCAAGGAAGCCTTCAAACTGTTTTCCAAACAAGGGCTCGACATCCATCTGGGTGCCCGGGTCACCGGAACCAAGAAGAACAAGAATTCCGTGCGCGTCACCTACAGCTACGACGGTGAAGAGCACGAAGAGACGTTCGACCGCCTGATCGTGGCGGTGGGCCGCCGTCCTTACACCGAAGGCCTGCTCAGCCAGGACGCCGGCGTGACCATGGACGAACGTAACTATGTGTACGTCGACAGCCAGTGTCGCACCGATGTCCCGGGCGTGTACGCGATCGGCGATCTGGTGCGTGGACCGGCTCTGGCCCACAAAGCGATCGAAGAGGGCGTGATGGTGGCGGATGTGATTGCCGGGGAGCATACCCAGGTCAATTACGACGCCGTGCCGGGCGTCATTTATACCCACCCGGAAGTCGCCTGGGTGGGCAAGACCGAGGAAGAGGTGAAGGATTCCGGCGAGCCGTATAAAACCGGCGCGGTACCCTTCGCCGCCAATGGCCGCGCACTGGCCGCCGGCGAGCCCGGCGGTCTGGTGAAGTTCGTGGTGGACGAAAAAACCGACCGGGTGCTGGGCATGCACATCCTCGGCCCGCAGGCCTCCGAGCTGATTCAGCAAGGGGTCGTGGCGATGGAATTCGGTGCCAGCATCGAGGATCTGCAATTGATGGTGTTCGGCCACCCGAGCCTCTCCGAGACCGTGCACGAAGCGGCTCTGGCCACGGACTACAAGGCTATCCACGTGGCGCAACGCCGCCGCAAAAAGTAGGGCCCCGAAGATACCCAGCGGGCCCCGACACAAGAGGGGCCCGAAGAGGCCCCGATATTGCGCCGGGAGCGCTATCCACAGACAAGCTTACGGAAGTTAAGGCATGAATCTCCACGAGTATCAGTCGAAACAGCTTTTTGCTGATTACGGCCTGCCGGTTTCTCCGGGCTTCGCTTGCGATACACCGGAAGAGGTGGCGGCGAAGGCAAAGGAAATCGGTGGTGACAAATGGGTCGTGAAAGCCCAGGTGCACGCCGGTGGCCGCGGTAAGGCCGGTGGCGTCAAACTGGTCGACAGCCCCGAGGAAGCGGCGGAATTCGCCAAGAAGTGGCTGGGCCAGCGCCTGGTGACGTTCCAGACCGATGAACACGGCCAGCCGGTCACCAAAATTCTGGTGGAAACCTGCACCGACATCGCCCGCGAACTGTATCTGAGCGCGGTGCTCGACCGTGCCACCCGCCGGGTGGTGTTCATAGCGTCCACCGAGGGCGGCGTGGAGATCGAGAAAGTCGCCGAGGAAACCCCCGAGAAAATTCTCAAAGCGATCGTCGACCCGCTGGTCGGCGCGCAGCCCTATCAGGCCCGCGAGATCGCGTTCCAGCTGGGTCTGGAAGGCAAGCAGATCAACCAGTTCGCGAAAATTTTCGTGGGCCTGGCGAAGCTGTTCGAAGAGAAGGATCTGGCGCTGATCGAAGTGAACCCGCTGGTGATCACCGACCAGGGCGACCTGCACTGCCTGGACGCCAAGATCAACGTGGACGGCAGCGCGCTGTTCCGTCACCCGGACATCAAGGCACTGGACGATCCGACCCAGGAAGACGACCGCGAACGCCGCGCCGCCGAATGGGACCTCAACTACGTGGCCCTGGAAGGCAACATCGGCTGCATGGTCAACGGCGCCGGCCTGGCCATGGGCACCATGGACCTGGTCAAGCTGAAAGGCGGCGCGCCCGCCAACTTCCTGGATGTGGGTGGCGGCGCCACCAAGGAACGCGTCACCGAAGCGTTCAAGATCATCCTCTCCGACGACCAGGTGAAAGCGGTTCTGGTGAACATCTTCGGCGGCATCGTCCGTTGTGACCTGATCGCCGAGGGCATCATCGGTGCCGTGGAAGAAGTCGGCGTGGACGTGCCGGTCGTGGTGCGTCTGGAAGGCAACAACGCCGAACTGGGCGCCAAGAAGCTCGCCGAGAGCGGCATGAACATCGTAGCCGCAGAAAGTTTCGACGACGCCGCCGAACAGGTGGTGAAAGCCGCTGGAGGTGCCAAATGAGCGTATTGATTGATAAGAACACCAAGGTGATCTG